>Ga0302280_1002138_pt1 | contig 15510 bp, 17 predicted proteins | sample III_Fen_E1_1_FD_198771 | JGI IMG/M metagenome (GOLD analysis project Ga0302280, IMG submission 198771) | Peat permafrost microbial communities from Stordalen Mire near Abisko, Sweden - III_Fen_E1_1 | ecosystem: Environmental > Terrestrial > Soil > Wetlands > Permafrost | place: Sweden: Abisko... | reverse complement strand
TGGCAATGTCTTGATATCGAAAGCCGATAGTGGCCATGTCCTATTGAATCATGTTGCAGATGCGATCAGCTTGCTTGGAGTGGTCCTCCTACAGCCATCGGCAAACGACATAGAATAGCTTTTGCATAACTATCTCTATTTAACTTATATAGGGCAGAATAAATGATTGAAATGATACCTTCATCTCATACAATTCAAAGATAATATGTTGGCCGCATCAAAATGGCAGTTAACATTGCAGTTAAAAAGAATCACTGTTTTTTACGCTACTGGGAAGAATACTTTTCCCAGTCCAAACCTAGTCCCTCCTACTTTCGACGAACTAGCACCTCTCGGAGCATTTTACGCATATGGTCATAGTTAGGCTCCTGCTCGAACCCTAAACTTTTAACATAGTCAAAATAACGCACCAGCACATCAGCATCATCTCCAATTTGAGCACAGAGCTGCTACATAGAAGCATGCTTCTTCATCTTACCGATCTCAGCATACTTTTAGTTTTTGTTTTGAATCTGAATGCCTTGCCAGGGTAGTTTTCCCCTCACAAAATACAATAATAAATAGCCCAGTGACTCGAGATCATCGCGGCGACACTGTTCAAAACCCTAATGAGAGGCTATACTAGCGTAACGAGCAGTTCCCACAAGACTCTTTCCTCCTTTAATCGGGATATGTTGCCCAGTTCTGAGGTCTTTGTAGCGCTTGGCTAGTCCAAAGTCGATGATGTAGACAATTTTACTGTGTTCTCCCCGTCCTATCATAAAATTATTGGCTTTGATATCTCGATGCACGAAGCCCTTCCTGTGAATCTGCTCGAGTCGCGTGATGATCTGTATGCCAATGTTAATTGTGGTTGAAATACTTAACTTCTTTCCGCTGCGTGCAGATATCCATACCATAGTTGGAAGAGGTCCTCCAGGGACTGCCCCAGCAATTCAATGATCATGAAAATGCGATCGTGCTAGGGATCGCTTCCGAAGTCGAAGAGGCGGGTGATACCGGCTGAGTAATACAAGTATTACTGATGCCTTGAAAGATTTGATAGAGCTTAATCTAGTACTGAAGCTGTCCATCGCCCTTGCCCTTCTTTTACTATATGACTGACTACTTACGAGTTTAGCTGCAAAGTAATCTTTGGAATCGAGGTGTTGGCCTGAGTGGAGTGGTATATACAAGTGTAGATGGACCCGAATGATCCCGAGCCGATCTTTTCGAGCAGTTTATACTTCTTCATGAGGACCACGGAATGACTGCTGTTGCTCTCCATTTTATTATATAAGTTCGATTTAAATTATATGCAAAAATTCAGCATATAGAGTTTTAATTTGTGCAGAATAAAGACAACTGCTGATCAACGATCCACTTCCATAGCCTTAATTACCTATTGCTTTAGTTGCGGAATTTTGACTGCGCATTTAGACTGTATTTCACTTGTTTTCACTATTTCTTGTTCATTTGAGCCTAATCTGTATTATCTGATAATAGTATGAACTGGCTCTATTTGTTGCTATCTGTCTATTTGATTGCACTTCTTGTGGTTGTGCACAGCAGTCTACTATTTTGCACAGGAAAGCATTGCCTCTTTAATGCCGGCAAATCACTATTACCGATTCAACTCGAATCAATGTTATTTCAAATCCTGAAAATAATTCCACTACCATTGTAAACAATCCAAGCTATCGCTAACCTTCTCCTCATTGGAGATGTCGTGTTTATCTTGGTTGTTATACTGAACTTTGTGAAATCAATAATCAAATACATTTGCTACACTCTCATCATTATGGTTGTGGTATTGCTGGCTCTGTATTTCATCACGGAATATATCAAACACAACAAATAGTTCCGAATCGAACGATAATGGGAAAATCTGCTTGATGAGGGTGGAAAGATCATGGAAGGGATCATGGGTTCAGCAAAGGATTTGATTAAAGGATTATCGAATTGAAAACAATCTCGTTGATTTGCATTAGCCTCTTTGCTAACAAGATATTTATCATCCAAATTAACAGTATTTCGAGGCAGTTATAATATAGAAAAGGAAGTAGGGTATGATAATATGAAGATCATTGCTTCTTAGAGGTGGCCTTGCTGAGCCATTGGAAGCCCTCATGTAGACCGTCTCCTGTGAGAGCGCAGGTTCCTTGAATATTCCAGTCTCTTCCTCTGAGAGTATGCAGACCCAACTTCTCCACAACTTCTGACACACTCATCACACACATATCCTGCTTGTTTGCAAGCACCAAAAGGACTGCGTCCTTGAGCTCATCCTCAGACAACATTTTCTGAAGTTCCTCACGTGCGATCTCCACTCTTTCTTTATCTGAGGAGTCGACCACATAGATGAGGGCTTGAGTGTTTTGATAGTAATGTTTCCATAGTTGTCTAATTTTATCTTGACCTCCGACGTCCCAGACGGTGAACTTGACCTTTTGGAACTCAACGGTCTCCACATTGAATCCAATAGTGGGAACTGAAGAAACAACCTCTCCGAGCTTGAGCTTGTAGAGAATGGTGGTTTTTCCAGCTGCGTCCAAACCCAACATCAAAGCGCGTAGCTCTTTCTTTCCGAAAAGTGAGTCAAACAGTTTAGTGAAACTAAGTCCCATTTTAAATATACAAACTTCAACACAATCAAAGGGATTTAAACGAAAATCTGACTCGGAAAAAAAGGAACCTTTTGTCAGAAATGATCAGATTACCAGCAGGAAAGCAGGAGCATAGGTGGCTTAACAGGCTAGAAATGTTCATATTCATCAACCAATCCAAATCATAAGCAGTAGATCGCACTGTCCTTCACTTTCTTTAGACTCACTCCTGGACCGAACAGCTCCTTTATGTTAGAAACGCCAAACTGGATCATGGTGGGTCGTTCGAGACTCAATCCCCATGCAATTACTGACACATCTTCGGGAAAGCCCATAGGTCGAAGCATTTCAGGTCTGAAGATACCAGAATTTCCAATTTCCACTTTACGCTTGAGAATAGGGTGATGTCCTAAATAGGGAAAAATATACCAAATACTTCCATTGATGGTTCAGTGTAAGGATTATAGGTAGGCTTGAACCAGATCTGCTCAATGCCAATCTTTTTATAGAATTATGTGAGAACACCAATCAGGTGATGAAGTCCAAGGTTACGATCAATTATGAAACCTTCCACCTGATGAAACTCAGCCAAATGAGTGTTATCCAGAGTTTAGTTTCTAAACACACGATCGATGGAGAAAAATTTACGAGGCCTAAATGGTTTTTATTAGGCTATCTGCTTAAGATAGCGAGAGGAAACTGCAGTCGTATGTGTTCTGAGAAGGTTTTTAAATGCCTATTGAGGCTACCATTCATAATCGTAGCCAACACTTCCGAACCCACCCTTCTCATGAATGTTTTTAACTGCTTCAAAATATTATTTATCCTCCACTTTGGCGGCTTCTGGGTGTGAAATAAAGAAAGTATCGTGAGCGTCTCTGGCAGGGTGAGCTTGTGGCTGGAAAAGAGAGTCAAAGTTCCAGAAAGAACTTTCAACGTATCTGTCAGTCTTCATCTCCTCAAAACCCATCTCAATTAATATCTAAACGAATTGTTGCTTGGTCTTCATCAGGAGATGCAGGTTGCCATTCTAAATTTAAAGTCCTTTGGAAGCAGGATTGAATTCTTTAAATGCATTTTTTTCCCACGAGTTGTCAGCGAGCATAGCACTGGTCAATTCTGGAACAAGTTCCACCTTTTTCTCCCGATAGTTATCTCCTCTTGTGATAATGTAATTAGTCTCTTGCTTTTCCTCTGCTAGTTTACGACTCCTAATTGCCTTTATCTCCTCCTTTGTGAGCAACTCAGCCTTGCCTTCCTTAATCAAGATAAGCTTTTTTTGATCTTCGTCTTCAAAAGCTTCTTTGGTGCGAAAAATCTTGTTGTCTTTCAGCACAACTATCTTCTTTTTCATTGCATTTCCGAATCCAATCTTGAAAGATTCTTTAAGATCGGCCTACACAATCTATTTGGGTGTTCCCTACAAACTGGAGAGGTTATAGATCCTCGCTTCAGGGGTGCCTCGCAGTGCATAGGAATCACCTTATGCAGTTAGAACTATTCTCACAATTTTTTTATTTTAGAGTACGATATAGTTGAGGCCTACTAAGCCGTTTAGCTCAGCGTAAAGGGCTTCGTTTGTAAGTCCAAGTTGTGCCTGCAGCTACAAAGAATCGAGCTTTGGGTTGTTAGCCAGCTGTTTGAGGATTTGGTCTTGCGTATCTGCGATCATTTGTTGATAATATATAAAGATAGTATGAATATTAGTGAACATAATGGTGCAATTTTTTCCCTATAATGATGTTAATCGTTAAGTGTTTACATTTAAGGTAACTACAAATTTCGAATATATTTGAACCATATTTTCTGTTTAAATGGCAAATAGGCTGTTGAGATTTAATGCCATTTGCATTTGGTCTGTTCTTCGCTCATTTTTATGATTTCTTTCTTTTCAATGACGCTTTTACTTCTTTTAATTGATTACATCAAGTTTACAGTTATCTTTATTTGGATTATCAATTACAATTTTTATCTTATCCATGATCTAATTCAAAAATATGATGACAAAATCACGAGTGATCGCTCCACGATTGGAAAGAGCGCACGAAAATTTTTATTCTCTTCAATAATTAAATATTTATACTTGAGTTAGGGAATGGGTTCAACCCAGCATAAGAAGACCCAAGAGGAAGACAACGTCTTTGCAATGAAGGAAATGATTAAAAAAAAAACTGTTGTTGATCCCACACAATTTTATGAGTTTATGGACATGCTGGGAGAGGGAAAAACATCAGAGGTATTCAAGGCGCGCTCTCTGGTTACAGGACAATTTCGTGTCATAAAAAAGGTATAGAAGGCATGGAATCCAAGTCTAGGCCGGCACCTTGCCAATGAATATGGTATTCTGAAGGAAATGGTAAGTTATTTAACATTTAGGATCATCCTAACATCATCAAAATGTATGAAATGTTTGAGAACAACAGTCACTATTTCATTATCACTTAATTTCTAGGCGGTAGTGATGTTCTAGAACTACTACGTGAGAGCAAACACTTCTAGGAAGAACTAGCCTTTAGCATATTTTATCAGGCTTTGCTAGCTATAGGCTACCTACATAAGGCTAAAGTTATGCATAGGTAACTTAGGTATAATTCAGAGATATAAAACTCGAAAATATGATCTATGATCGTTCAAGTGGCAGTCTCAAACTAATCGACTTTGGCAGTGCCTTAAAATTTGATTAATTTTCTCCAAGATAGCGTCGATGCACTGGAACAGTATACTATTTTTGATATAGATACATTACATAGCTCCAGAAGTCCTAAACAAGTACTATAATGTTAAATGTGATATATGGTCCTTGGGAATTGCACTATACGTCTTATTGTCAGGAAATGCTCCTTTTGGAGGCAAAGACCACCCTTAAATCATTGAAAAAATACATAAATAACCGATCAATTTTAGTTCACCAGTTTGGGGAAGTCGCTCAAAGGAGGTGAAAGGACTCATAAGCCGAATGTTATAAAAGAATTTCGAGAAGAGAATAGGAGTCGGAGAGATCCTAAACGATCCCTGGGTCGTGCGTCACAGAACAAATCGAAAATTATTGTAAAGTGAAAAAAAAATGGTGCACTCCTGCCTTGAGAACATGATGCGCTTTAAGGTAATTTATGACTAAGATAGAAAATCAAAATTAGTGAGATTCAGTTGGGAGTGCTCATCTTCATGACTAATTTCATTATTCGGCTGGATTGTGAATTTGTCCTGCAGAAAGCATTTCATTAGATAGATAGGCATCATGATGGAGGGATTGATGAACATGAACTGCGAGATTCTCTCGTTCATTTTATGGAATTCAGCACAAAAAAGGCTGAAATATCCGCAAAGGAACTCATGCATTGCATCGACTTTGATAACTCAGGAGAAATTAGTTATTCAGGTACCTTTTTCATTATTTAGAGTTTATTATTGCCTCGAGTGATCTAAGGGAGGTACTTTCTGCTGATAACATTGCGCGCACCTTCGCTTTTATCGACACTGATGGCAGCGAAAAACTATCAGCCGAAGAATTGAAGGCTCGACTGGGTGACCATCTTTAAGAAAGTCACTATGAGAAAATAATTGAGCAATTTGACCGAGATGGCGATGGGGAGGTACTATTTCCTTAACTAAGATAAGCCGACGTGAATTTTCAAGAATGATGGAGTAATTGCTGAAGCACTATTGATATTTAAATCTGGAAAGAACATATATTATGCATGATCATTTATCAGCTGGTTTCTTTCCTAACTTCAATTTTACTCGCATCTTTTGCATACCATTCAGGTTCAAACGCTGAAAGTTTTATTTGTTTTATTTCACACAACTCTTGGGGGAACGACCCACCACCCTCTTCATCACCTATGGACGGTTTTACAGAGGTTTGCATTTGGATGGCAGCAGGGGCGAATCATCAGGTCGATGGCCTAAACTTCCCTTCAATTTTATCCTTTTTGGAGTTTTACGCTCGGTAATCTGTTCACAAGGGTTGAACATAGATTCAAGGCGTGGATGATGGAAACGAAAAGCTTAATCGATGGTGGCAAAAGTGGGAGATCCAAAATATTTAAATGGATCAAACAGTTTTTTATTTAAGAGCAGTTCCTGTTTGGCGATTATTGTCTCAAAGACTTCGTCTGACTGTATTTCTGAGTGAGATGTATGGAGGAGTATCTTAACTTACGATGGAGTAAGCTGTTCAGAGAAGAAAGAAGTATCACAAGACTTGGCCCTGCCAATTTGTGCCCTTTTTTTAGCGTTACAGAACGTCTAGAGCATGGAGTTCGTATATTCCATCTGTTAAAGTATATAACACTAGTAATTCCTAACAAAAAGCAATAAGATTTTCCAATTGATCACATGAAAAATAAAATCCGATGCTGGCAGTCTAATTAGCAAATATAATAAGAGTAGACTGCGTATCTCATCAAATAACAACTCAACGTATTTTTTTCATTTTTTTGATGGTGTTCTGTAGTATATTATTACCTTCCTCGTAATTTTATCAAAATTATTTTCCCTCAAAATAACCAAAACTGCAAAATAATCAACAGGAGGACATTTTCCAAAGTCGAAATCGTTGTAAATGAGTCAATATGAAATTTGTTGAAAAATCTCATGATGATGACTTCAACATCAATCTACCGTTAAATATCTGAAAACTTTTTTTGAACTCGTTTTAAGTTATTAAGCATTAAAACATGCTTTTTAACAATTTTTTGTATTTTAAAATTGAAGGTTCCAAACTAATATCATGATAAGTAAAATGAAAAATGAAGCCTTTTGACAGAACAAAAATATAAATCCTTTGAAACCCCATGAATTAATGAAATTACCACTGCAATTAAAGTGGCAATATCGAAATTGGTCGATGTTGATAGCTGAGGTCGTTTATGATTTAATATAATCTGTGATAAATATGTATGATTATAAAACCAAGCTAAGCTCCACATCTATTTTATAGAAGTCTTGCTTTTGCGAAAACAGGGGCGGATTGTGCAAGCCCGTGGCAAATTGAGTGCGAATGGCGTCCTTTCCAACATTCTAAAATTTAGTCATTTCGCATCAAATTTTGTTTAAACATCAAGTTTTAAAAAAGATAAAATTATTTATTCGGCCACCACAAACCACAAGGATTCGAGTAAAGGAATCCAAGGAAGTGTTTTTTGTATAATGTATTAAAAAAATATGGGGAGGAGGGGTCATCGAAAAAGACCATTTTGCGCTTGATTGAGGGAGTATGCTATGATTTTAGGGGAGTTTATAAGTTTATGTGACATTTATTTGATAACTTAAACCCCAATCGCCCTCCCAAATATAATATTAAAATGGAAATCAAAGTTGAAAACCTTTAAGTTTTTTGTTGGAAAGAAGTAGAAGAAACCATATAACTGGCCTTTGAAGAACACCCCCATGCAGCCGCCAATAACGAGGACCCTTAAACCAAAAATCATGATATGCATAATTTCAAAAAGATGGAAGTGGAAGACAACGCCGTCCTCGACTCAGAGGTCTATGTTTCGTATCAGGAGGGCAGTCGGGAAACTTTCGAAGGGGAGGGCAGAATCCCAGGTAGCCATAAACTTACGGCTGTTCTCGAAGGTTCCCTCGATATTGACATGGCCAACAACGTGTTTCTGCTCCCAGAAAAGGCCGTCTTACCATTGATTACCGTCCGCATCGACCCTAGTGAGGTTAAATTTTTTGAAGAGACAGCAGGTGGTAAGGACTGGAAACTGGTGGTCGAAGTGTTATTCGCTTAAAAAAGTCATTCGAGTGAAAAATATAAGGTTTTCAGGGGAGGAATCGGAGGAGCTGCCAGAAAAAAATTTATTGGCGGATAGACCATTTAATTTAAAAATTTAAGAGTGAACTATGCGTCCTCAATGGACAAAAACTCAAAAATAGTTATAGTGCTCTATCAGTTGACCGAATCCAGAAAAAAAGTGTTGCGGGAAATACTGATCTCCAAAGACCTATTTATAATTGAAGAAAACAAACTGATGGTGATTGATACACAAGATGGATTACGCCAATACTTTGACTTGTTCGGTAGTTAGTTTATGGATAAACTGCCGACACCGTTCAAGGCTAGTCGAAGTGAACGGCATGCTATTCATGAATAAATTGCCACCCTTGAAAAATATTTGACTAAGAAGAACAAGAAATTCTTGAATGTGGTTTATCTTTCGTTCAAGTTTCCTCATTTCTGCTAACTCTACTTCCGCATGCCCGAGGGTTCGCCTCCTGACGACTAATCCGAAGAGCAAGTGCCTGCTAAACGTCTTGCCCTCTCTTCAGTCCTGACTGAAGCAATGAAGTAAATTGAAGATCTGAAGTTAGAGGGAGAGATCTAAAATGTATGCAACTATGTGAACCCTGTTTGTAAATTGATATTTCGTGTGAATATAAACCTTCGACGCGTTCGTATCTTCGTAAGGAAGTAGTTCACTGAAATTCTTAGCATTGTGGTAGCTGAGGAGTGGAAGTCGCCTGATGGATTTGCTCGTTTCCACAATGCCAAGGAGCTCAAAGAGTTTTATCTATAGTATTATTCTTATGCCCGGAAGTGCAAAAGTTCAGAGAGCTATAACAAACCACAACTCGGAATAAACTCAAGCTCAGCCCTACTGAATGCTGAACAGGCAAGAAAGGCAATGCGCAAACCAGAGGACTAGGAGTATCAGGAAGATGGAGACGAAGACTAATCTGAGGTTGACTAATAGTCCAACGAGGGATGTATTAAGCCAATTAACTAAGATTCAGGGGATAAAAAGGGTAAAAAGCCTAACATGCTCATAAAACGGCTCTACCCTGTTAATAAAAAGCCCTCTACAGGAGCTAATAACGTCAGTCCAAGGGAAAGCAAATATCCTACAAGGAATAAAACAAGAGCCCAGGATTGCCAAGAGTCATCTAATAATGAATCTAAGCGTAATCAATTAAACAAAAAACAAAAGGAGAAGGAAGCCCAGAAGAAACCCCAAATGACAGGTATGCAGGGCTTGCCTAACATGGGGATGATCAATTCGTTGAACCCTCTTATGCCTTTTCAAGTGATGCCTCAAGGTGGGCAAGCTCCGATGCTTGGCATGTTTCCTATGATGCAAAATGCACAAAAGTAACTTAATTATAATTTAGAAAAGACGGGACACCAGGATTACCTGGGCAGAAGATGCCTCAAATAGCTGCTATTCCTTTCGGAATGAATGGTATGGGCGGAATGGGCGGAATGGGAGGAATGGGAGGAATGGGAGGAATGGGTGGAATGGGTGGAATGCCTGGACTAACTCTTGGAGCTATGAATCCAGGTGGAATGGGTTTTCCAGGAATGGGTATGATGCCAGGTTTTACAACTCTTCCTATGGGAATGATTAATCCCAATCAACAACAACAACAAAACGGTAAAAAGGATAGCAAAGACGGCAAAGATGAGCAAAATAGTACTTAATTTTTAATATAGATGGTCAGACACCTAAACCAGCAATGCCAGTGCTAATGCCTTTTCCAGGAATGAGCGGCATGCAAATGCCAGGAATGGGCGGAATGGGTTCACCCTTTGGGATAATGCAGTCAGGTCAAGGACAAATGGGAATGCCAGGAATGATGGGCATGCAGGGCATGATGCCAACAATGATGCAAGGTCCTAATGGCCAAACTATCATGGTTATGCAAATGATGCCCCAACAAATGCAGCAAATGCAGCAAATGCAACAAATGCAGCAACTACAGCAGCAAATGCAACAACGGCAGCAGTAGCAGCAAAATCAACAGGGCCAACAGGGAGGCAATACTCAGAATAGCACACAGAATTCTACGACAACTCAGCAAGGAGGACAAATAGGCCAAGGAATGATGCCTGGTGGCATGATGCCAGGAGGAATGATGATGATTCCAGGAATGCAAGGAGGCTTACAGGGCATGATGATGCCTCAAATGGGTCAAATGGGCCAGATGGGAATGATGAACATGGGCGGAGGTAATCCTATGGCACTAATCAACCCCACTGGACAGCCCGGCAGTGGAACTGGAACCAATCCAATGGGAGCGATTATGGGTATGCCAGGTATGGGAAATTTCCCTATGGGTTTCATGATGCCCAATCAAAATCAGCAGCAGCAAAATCAGAACAACGACCCTAAAGCTAATGATAAAAACAATGGAAATAAACAAAATCCAGAGGCACCTAAAAAATTGTAAAGTGGTAAGAAAGATGATAAAAATGATACCTTCCTCGCCCCGATTCAAAGCAACAGTAATGGCAATGCCAATGGCAATGGCAATAAGACAGTTCCCAATTCCAATTCGAATGGCACTCAACTTCCATCTTTCTTAACTCCTGGAGGAGTTCAATTTCCTCCTTCTACTATGGGTCTTTCAGGACAAAATAAAGACGACAAACAGCCAGGTGCAACAGGAATGCAAAAGACCATCCCAGGACTGCCTCAAGGTTTTCCTCCGAATATGATGAATTTTATGCCAGGAGGAATAACTCCCGAAATGTTGCAGATGAGCCTACAGCAGGGCAACCCCGGGCAAAGCCTCCCTCAAAATATGGGTTTACCTCAGGGAATGGCTATGCCTCAAAGTATTCAAGGTATGGGTCTTCCACCAGGCATGAGTCTTCAGCCAGCATTATCAATGCTAACCCCATAAATGTTCGCAAGTCTGTCTCCCCAGCAAAAGCAAATGCTTCAAATGCAAATGCAATCTATGGCTCTTAACAAGATGCAAGGCATGGGGATGGGTAATCTTTTTCAACCCAAAAAGGACGAAGATAAAAAATGATATGTACATCAGTGAATTTCCATTGAAAAAACATAACCTTTGAGTCCTCTATGAAAATCATTAATATTTTACAATTAGAGTCACATTTATAGTTCTAAATATATAGGAGTTTTTATCTATTTTTGTAAAATAAATCAACCTGTGATGAGTGAGCCGAATGAAGTACCTCTACTGGGCGACATCTCCATCAAGGAGTCCATTGACCAGGCAACAGTCAACACAGTCATCGAACCTAAGCACAGCTAAGCCGAGTCTGTTAGCTATGTTGCACATTAAGAAATAGTTGAACACCATTAGCCTGAAGTGGTTGAATCTGCTGTCGAGTAAGAACCACTTATTACCAAGCGTAGACCACTGAGAAGATTCACCATCATTCAGGTGATCAGTTTAGTTTGCACACTGATAGGCTTGGTGCTTATCTTCGCCATGCCCCCTCTTATTCAGAGCATCATTGTTCAACAAGCCAAAGACCAGGTCATTATGACATCTGCCAACGAAGGATTATGGGGGCATTTTCCAGGAGATTCAGACACAATCATCGTCAGGAATTTTACTTTCTTCCACCTGAACAATGAATAGGAATTTTTGCTTTTTGGCCAAAAACCTTCATTTAAGGAGATTAGCGGGTTTAAAATTCAAGAGTTAGAAGATTTTCTCGATGTTAACTACCTGGAAGATGGAAATTTAGTACAAGTTAGAGACTGGACCAGATTTGAAGATTGGCCTGAAAGCAGAAATTTAGATGAGAAGGTTAACATTTTGAATATGGGAAATTTGGGATACTGGTCCACCCTCAAAAAGGCAAGACCGACTCTCCTGCTGCAGCAGGGACTGGCAACCCTCTTTACTAACATGTAGCAATCAATTATTCCAACGATCATAGGCCAAGGTATCAGCCAACAATTCATCACCAATATCAGTACAGCGTATTATACCCTTTTAGCTCCAGCCGGTGTGGATGCTGTAAACGTATAATTCTTATGGTAGGATCCAGTTTATGGTCTGAGTGATAAGTAAAATGTGGGTATTTGGGCTATGGCTGCAGCCAACTGTTATAAAGATGGCAATTTCTCCTTTTCTAATGAATCAATAATTTTAAAAAACTACTTCACCCTCTCTGATCGACAGACAGAGTATCTGATGCGTAAAATCAATGGATATGTGCGAAACTTAAACTAACTACTAATATAAAACCACTACTGCTATAAAATAGAAAAGAAAGATTGCACGGGACGCTACCTCTCTGTTGCACAGCTTGCTGAAAGCTTTGTCACTCATAATACTCCTCCTGTTTCTTCTATTGAGCAGACTTATAGCATTTGTGATGATAATGTTACTTGTAAGGGCAGCTATCCTGAGCTATACGCCTTCTACAAAAAAGTATATCAGCCCAAAATGATGAAGAAAGGTGATGATGACCTAACCTTTAGTCAAGACACCGTTCTAAAGTGGTTTTAATATGATCGTAGCTATTAAGTTGGTAAGGATTATAATACAGCTGAAAATTGTCTTCTGCATATCGGTAACCTAGACAAACTCTGGGAATGGGGTACTGCCTACGATCAGGATGGGGATTGGCACAATATGCAGAATATAATGGTGCGATTTGAGTTGTAAAGTTTGGATCATGCTCATGTCTTTTGGGAATGGCTGAAATACCTATCAAAAGACTTCGTGCTGCAGAATACCAACAATGCTAAATTGGGAATTTCCACTCTTTTTACCAAAGCTTTTTACGAGCAGTTCGTCTATTTGCAGGATCATTTGCAGCATCTACTCTTAACTGAACTGATCAAGCAGTAATTGCAAGGTCAAGAGTGTCATATGTTCTTTTAGAAAAGTTTGGATTAATAAGAAGGTTCATAGCTCGTCATTAATATCTGCCATCAATACGGTGATATCCATTCACAGGAGTTTGCAAATAAAATGTATAATGTTTGTGAAAAGAAATTCGGTAAAGACTGGCATGAACTAGCTGATTTATCAGGATTAGTTGGAATAGAGAATCATTGCGATCCTTAGGGTCCATAAGGAGGGATAGGTCAAATCATACACAGTAGTAAAATGCTTATTAGTAATATGTACGGTTGTGGTTCCAACACTAACCCTTACTGCTCTAATTTCAAACTTGCTCTCCTGCAGTGGCAAAAATCAGTGGTAACTCTCAACGTTCCTGAGCCCTTAAGCAAGTTATTTACACCATCAACCACCTTCTCCAGCTGGGACTCTAACTTTACATAATTTGAATATTGGCATTTTCAACAAAAATTCCCAACTGCTGATCAAGATAAATTCCCAGTATTTACCACGTAGACGCTGGTGAAAAAATTTACGTTCGAGCAATGGTTCAGTTCATCTGTGATATTGAGATAGTTAGCTGAAGGAAAAGTGAATCACTACCTCATGAAATATGTTCGGTATATCTGCGTAACAATTGCTATGAAAGGCTATACCACCAACCGAACCCCAAGATAAATACTTTTTGGCTACGAAGATGAATTTTTAAAGAAGGTTAAATAAGACTATGCACCCTTCGGTGGCGATCCTAGTGCGCCTTCAGTGATCGCTTTCAACGAACTAAATGTGAGTGAGGCGGATGCCAGTCAAATATTTGTTTTCAAGACAGGCAAGGACGATTATACTCAAGTCTATCAAAGTTACTAAATTAACGGTTATCGGTATCTGGTCAACAATGTGAGTTGGTTTGATGGCAACAATACTAGATGGTAAATGCGTTCTCCTTGGGCCGAAAACGATTATTTCTACGGGACAACAGCTAAAATATTCGCACCTGACCAGTTCGATGCCAACAATCTGTCTCTGCTAATTCCCCAAGTTCAACGCTACGGCAGTAATCATTTCCATGGTGAATCATTTCAAGTGGAACGGTTTGGAATCGATCTCTACATCTCCTATCTCAATCATAAAATTGGTGAGGTTTCACCGTAAAATGACAAGTATTATCAAACCCTTCAAAATGTGTTTAATGTGTCATCTATATATGGATTGCCTCTCTATGTCACCAAAAACCACTTCATGAACTGCACTGACTGGCTCGGAAAGGTGGATATCTTCGATGAGAATATGAGCACGCACTACCAGGAAATCAGCCATTGGGACGACACCTTCATTATTGTTGAGGTACTTCCTTATTGATTTAGCCATATACAGGAGTTTCGTTCCAATCCGTAATATACCTTCAAAATAACTACTTTCATCAGCCTGATTAGCTTTACGACTACCCAATAGATACCTTCCTCCCGATATTTTCCATCAGTAGGAGTGGCAACCTCACTGAATAAAAATTTCATCATTATTATGATCCCCTCGTTTCAGCCTTTACCATGAAATCAGCCATTCTCTACATCGGAATCGGTCTCACTGTTGTATCAGTTTTGATTCTGGGGTTCATCACCTTCAAGAAGCGCAAATTTGTCAACGCCTAACCCGAATTAAAAAACTCACAAGCTGGGATCTCGATGCAAAATATGTAGCACTTATCAGAAGAGAAATAAGACATCTTAGCAGAATAAAAAGAAAGAGAAGAGTGATTTTATATCATTAAAATATTATTGGATAGTCGATATCACTGGAAAAGATCACCCACTACCTTTTTCCACTACTCACTTTAGAGGTTACCCTTCGTCTCATAGAATTTTTGAAAACTCATACGAGGAACCTTCACAGATTGCTTTTTGATTTGCTTCCATTATTTTTAGTACGACTACCTTCTCTACTGATCATTCAGGTGGTCTTTGCTGGGGATTTCCTCCTATAGATTGTTAGTTGGAATGATTTCCGCTGCTGTCTATTTAGATAACGCTTTGCAGGCCGCGCCACAGTTGAGGAGACCGGAGAAAAAACCTGGATTTTATGATTCTTTGACTCCTAGTTTCAAAAGCACCTATGGAGAGAGCATAAGTCCTGGATCGACCACCATAGGCGGCAGCGGTTTAATGCTAATAGGCTATAATGTGAGGGGTTCAGGGAGGGTAATTGGTGTAAATGCGGGCATTTTCATGAGTTGTTGCGTGGTCCTATCGATGACATTTTCCTTTCCTTTTTACATTAATAATATCGAACAATAATGATGATGCCGATTCAAAAATGTGAATAAATTGATGTCCTCATTTTGATAAATAATCCTTAAAACATTATC
>Ga0302280_1002137_pt1 | contig 15515 bp, 15 predicted proteins | sample III_Fen_E1_1_FD_198771 | JGI IMG/M metagenome (GOLD analysis project Ga0302280, IMG submission 198771) | Peat permafrost microbial communities from Stordalen Mire near Abisko, Sweden - III_Fen_E1_1 | ecosystem: Environmental > Terrestrial > Soil > Wetlands > Permafrost | place: Sweden: Abisko... | reverse complement strand
AAATTCTGAAATGGGCTAGAAAAAATGGATGTCCTAGGTAGCCATACGAGGATAAATATACATGTTCATATGCTGCTGAAAATGGACTAGAGAAAATAGATGTCATAGGGACACATGGACATTCTGTAATGAACTAGAGAAAACGGATGTCTTTGGGATACAGATACATGTGAATTAGCTACTAAAAGTAGTTCTATATCAAATGATATCAAATGATATCAAATGATATCAAATGATACGAAATAAAAAGAAATTTCATTGGTGAATATTCTTGTTTAAAATGCTACCATAATTTTTTTATAAATAATCGTTTAATATTGGTATGATTATGCCATCATCCCTTTTTCTTGCATTGCATGCGTTAAATAAATATTGAATCATACACACATTGTCAACCTAAAATTCTAACAAAGATACAACCATATTATGATTCCGATCGAGAGTGTGTCATGCGCTATCTCAGAACCTACCGAAATCGCTAAGAAGATCGTTACGAATCCCGTTTACGCCGATATCCCAAACATTACAGTCGATGGGATCGTTAAGGAGACTCTGTTTAACGATCGTTACTATCTACACACCACACCCACCAACGACACTCCCCATGACCTGATAGTGTTCTATCATGGTTCCAGGTGTACTGCCTGGACACAAGTTCTAGAGTACACCAATCTACGCAATCTGTGCTCAGTGAAATCAAAATATCTCGTGGCATTCGGTCAGGCGTCCGGTATAGTATCCAAACCTACGATCCATCCTCACTTCGGCTATGCGACGTTCGGTGAGATATTCTGGGAGATTCGTCATGGACATCCTCAACTTACCGAAGACATAATGTACACCAGAGCATTAGTTGGTGATATGAAAGATCAATATCAAATCAACAATGTATACTTTATTGGTCATAGTAACGGTGGTGTTTTTGCACTGTTGTTAACATTATACGTTCCGAATCTGTTTACAGCCATTGTGAGTCATATGGGTGGACTCGGGTTTGATCCTGATCTGTACTTGAATTTTGGTCTGATGAGGTATGATGATATTAAACCACCGATTCTGTTCTACACTGGTGAAAACGATCTGCACAAAGTTCCCTGCGAAATGGCCAGAGACATATTTTCACAAGAGGGGTTTCGCGTCGATTTTATCGTAGCAAAGGGTGTTAGACATGAGTACTTACAGAGCTGTGAGCAACCCATACTGGACTGGTTAGAATCGTTAAATAAACTTTGAAAATATTGTTTAGTAACGCACTGCGCGCCCATTTATATAATAAACAGGAGGGTATATAGCCCTCCTGTTAGCCTCGACATGAAATTGTATTTTGTTTACTTTTTATTACGTTACATCTATTACGAAAAAAATTGAATACTACAACATCTTGTTTTATGTTGATATTATTATATCAAGGGGTTGTTTATCTTCTCTATGATGACTTTTTTGATACCACAAAAGTCATCATGTTAGGAGAGTTGGTATAAGTTTTTTATACTAACCCAGGTATAACAATACCCAGTTTTCAAATGATCCCTAAAAACAGCCTTATTATAAAGCTTTTGATTAAACATGTTATGGAAAATAAAAAGCTCTCCAAATCGTTCGATTTTAGTAACCCGCTCCAAAAGTACCATCTTAGTGAGTATTTGTATCTCATATTCATTATTCTTGAAATTGGAGCTCCATTGAGACATATTACGCAACTCAAAACCGACATTGGATGGAATTCCGTTAATAAAGTGTATACAAAGCTCAACAAAGCTGGTATCTTTAAAATAGCCTATACTGATCTTTTGAGAAAGTATCTCAAAAAATGCCCTGGCAAAAAATTAAGATATGTACTTACAGATACATCTTTTGTCCCAAATAAAAAAGGGAAAGATATGTATGGATACAATAAATTTTATAACAGAAAAAATGGAACCAAGATATCTCTTATCACAGATTCTAATGGCGTCCCTCTAAACATGAAATGTTATAAAGGTAACAAATATGATAGTCCGATACTATTGAATCATTTGAAAAATAGTGATATAGTATGTACAGATCATATCACCCAGTATAAACAGTACTTTTTAGCTGATCCCGGTTATGATAGTAAGGAAATAAGGAAAGTATTAGAAGATTTGAACTATGAACCGATAATAGCTCAAAATAGAAGAAATACTAAAGATCCTGCAAAACTAATTAAACTTACTGCTCATGAAGAAACGATATATAAAAAAAGACTAAAAATAGAAAATACTTTTAGTAAAATAAAAATGAATAGGAGACTATGTTTACGATATGATTCGAAAATAGAAAGTTTTATTGGCTTTCTCTATTTATCGTTCATAAAAATGATCCATGCTTACAAATGAGCTAAATTAATGTGACTCGAATGGTTCCCCATTCCCATATGTTGACATGTTTGAATGTATGTGGTATTAGAAAAAAGTACATATGGGGACAATTTCGAAATTAGACTAGTAGCCGGAGGTATGCCAAATTTTTTTGTACCATTTTATATTGAAAGTGTAAAAGGATACCATTTCAAAAATTACATGAATGATAGTGTATTGATATGACATGAAATATCTCTATCTTATCATAGTATTTTATGACCAACCCCCAATAATTTTACGGTATGACTTTATGGTATATGTAAAAAGTCATCATAGGGAAGATAAACAACTCCATAAACAATAACATATTCACACACTTATCAATTCAACTTTCTTGTAGGTATTTTAGGATCTCCATATCGTTGTTTTCGAAAGCTGCTTTCTCACATGTGGATCTATCCCATGGATATTCATGTTCATGTAAGTACTTGACAATTTCTAAATAACCGTGATCGACAGCCCAGAAGAACGCATTATCGCATTCGAACTCAATTATTTGTAATGGACTACTATTTTCATACAAGTATTTTAGAATCTCTAAATGACCATGTTCGACGGTACACTTATAAATATCTTCATCCCATAAACATCCATTCTCATGGAGATATTTGAGAACTTCCAAATGACCACCATCCCTTACAGCAACGTAACATGCACTCGCACCATCATTCCAGGGACATCCATGTTTGTGTAAATATTTGAGAACCTCTAAATGACCATTGCCAGCTGCATGCATACAAGTGTATTCATCCCAATGATGACGATTCGTTTCGTGTAGATATTTTACAATTTCGAGATGTCCGTTTTCGGCTGCCCAATTACAACACCACACAGACGTTGAACGATTATTCTCGACTATATATTTTACAATTTCCAAATGTCCGTGTTGGCTGGCTTTTTCATGGATGCAACGTTCCCAATAATATTCATCATTGTGATTGATAGTAGTATAATTAGACCAGTCTTCATGCCGACGAGTGTCATATTTGTCTCCATGTTCATAAACATACTTTAGGACATCCAAATGACCGTATTCGGCAGCGAACAGGCAGTATTGACGACCCATGAAATATCTTTCACTATCATGTAGATGTTTCACGATGTTCAAATGACCGGAACATACTGCAACACATACGCACAGATCATTGGTTATACTTCGTAGGTAACCTTCAAACATAAGCCATTTAAATTTATGCACATTGTGAATATAGACATTTCTTGTATGAACATCTTTAACACATTTTTTTGATATCCCTTTGGATGTTGCCTTTAGTGAGAATAACGATGCCAGATCTGATAGGCCCATTACCAATGATAACAGTTCTTGTGGAATGATCAGTAACATATCGTTCATAGATGAATTATTGTATTAGGATAGGAGGAGCATAAACAAACAATATATTGAGATGTTCAATATTTTTGATGTATTCATTGAAATATGTTATATATGAACTAATGAACATGAAAAAATAATTGGATACATTCATGTTGATTCGGTGATTTTTCCAAAAAAGGACAGCGCAGTGAGCCTTCGCGAAACGTTGCTAACCACATGAATGTTTTGACAGATCGTGTTCACTCTGTTCATATTCCATTCATTGATTTTCTTGTAGGTATTTTAGAAGATCTAGTTGTCCACCAGATATCGCATATATGTATGAAGACGATCCTAATGAGCATTCGCATCATAATGATCGTGAAAATCATTCCATTGTTTAACGTATCCTGCTCTTAAGTATTCAATAATGGCTTGGATAAAGCATAGATGTACAAAATTCTCCTTCAATATTACAAATCGTTCATTCACACTAAGAGATGGATCCACATGTTCTCGAACAACTTGATCGTATGATTCTTTTGTTTTGGTAAGTCGTTTTATCTCATTCTCCAACCGATTATGTATCAACATTGGTTCTGTAGTATTGTCTGGTTTTACCAATTCAGTACGGATTTTTTCTAATTCAAGAATCTGCTTATCAAACTCAAAATTCTTATGTTCAAGTAACAAAGCATTCTGTTCGTAAAGAGTACTTTGTTTTAGTAAATCATCGGACTGTACGGTACTTTTATTCTCTTCGATTAAAGAGTAGATGTGATCTGATATGCTGTTACCCATTATGATCAATATGAAAAATGTTTTTGTAACAAAGAATCGTATATGTTTATACTTTCAACTTTTTTGATAATGGATACAACATAATGAAAACATTCATGTGAATGGGGCTGCGTCTCGCTTACAGCTCACTTCCCCTGACCTTTTCTGGAATTGTAGGTTAAATCGTAACAAAATCGAATTATTCAGTAGAGCTTAGAGCTTAGAGCTTAGAGCTTAGAGCTTAGAGCTTAGAGCTTAGAGCTTCGTGTTTCGTTCAAATATTCGAGAACTTCCAAATGACCGTTCTCTGTAGCATGATAAAATGTCTCATCATCCCACGAATACTCTATCTCATGAAAATATTTGAGGATCTCCAAATGACCATGTTTCGCAGCAATCTCACACGCTTCCCAAGATCCATCCTCTTTGATCGTCCACAGGCATTTGTTTTCGTGCAGATATTTCAGAATTTCCAAATGACCATATTCGATAGCTGCGAATGCTGGTCGGTGCCAGATGCTCCAACTGTATCCGACTACATTGAGATTCTTATGAAGGTTCTCCCGAAGATACATTACGATGTCCAGGTTCCCAGCTTCACAACATTTTAACAGATAGAACTGATCTTTAATACGAGCAACTTCATTTTTATTCAGAAACCACTTGAACAGTTCGACATGTTCGTTCTCAATAGCATTCAAATGGACTACTTGAATCTCTGTCATCTTACGATATATTTTCACGTTCTGATATGTATCGGTTGTTTGTAGTTTTTTCTTATAAGAGTACAATCTGTTAGTGAGTACATCATTGATAATGTCGTGGTTCCGATATGCAATAGATATCGACGTCAAAGAGAACATTGTTGATACATCCACAAAGTCTAGTATTAGTTGTAACAGTTCGGTTGGTAACATCAATAACAAATTATCACGGTGTGATGACATTGTATATGAATATGATCTACTACACTCCTTATGATATTTACTATGATTGAAGGGAATAGAATGTGACCTGAATAATCATGTACGACTGATCATGAGCATCCATGTGGGTGAGGCTGCGTCGCGCTAAAGCGCTGTAGCTTACTATCGCCTATTTTTATCTGACAACGATGAATAGTACACTTAATTTGATCTGTCATAAGAATCGTAAAGAAGAGGGGGCGGTGGAACCTCCGGTTCTAGGGGTCGAGCTTTAGCTAACCGTTCACGGCAGCGATGCTTAGCTTTAGCTATGCGGTAGCGGAGGCTCCATTCAATGACCCTGTATGATAATTCACAATTAATCGTTCAAGATCATGATATTCCAATCTCAATAGTAAAGGACCTTTGTCAATTAGATAATACTTTAAATCATGCTTTTGTAGATGGGTACATAAATAAGCTACAACATCAACCATCACAACAATAATTTTATCTATTCATACATTACAGCCGTTAACACTGGATGCGAAACATAGTTTATAATTTCGATGTCAGAACTTGTCATAGATTCAACATCTTCGATAGTCTTCAGGACTTTTCTGAATCTGATAGTGGGAAAGGAATATGTAGAATTTCTTCTTGTAAGTTGTTCTTTGACTGTCAGTACATGATCACTCTTTTCATCAGAGTAGACATGAGCATCCCCGAAGATCATGATGATTCGACCTGGAACATAATTATTCTGATGAGTGCGCATAGCATGGTTGTTGACTAACTCTGTCACGATCATTAGTAATAAAGCATACGACGCAATATTGTACGGATACAAACATCATATCGAAAATAAACACACCTATGTCAATGAACTTGCTGTATTGGATAATGAAACACTACAACATACACAATATATACAAAATAGTCAAGATAATAAAAGTTGAATTTTAATCATTTTGGCACCTATGGTTATTTATAATTGTCTATTACATAAAACCACAAATCATCTACTTTAAAATGTACGTCAAAGATCATGTTACAAATATATGTATTGATATCCTAACTTTTTGTTTCGTTAGTATGGTTCACTCTGTACAACCTATCATGAGTTGTATCCAAGGGGCTTCGGTTGGATTTGGAAGTTTAATCGCCGCATTCAGTGCTTGTAAAATCTTGGATTTGATTGTCGAGCATCTAATATTCAATAAATCATATGCACAAACACAAAAAGAAGAACTAGATGAGTTGTTATTAACCATAAAGGCCGAACGACAGATGGCCGAAAATGAAAGAGCACGAGCCGATGCCGACGAGAGATACGAAAGAGAAAGGATGAAACGCGAACAACAAGAATTAGAGAAGTTTGAGAAAATGATGCAATTGTACGAACTCAAAAAAGAACAAGAACAAGAAGAAATGAATCAACAACTATTGAAAGAGCAAGAAGATGCCGAAAGGGAAGAGTTAGAGAAACAGGCTTTAGAACAAGTACTGATCGATGAACACGAACGTTTGGCAAGATTGTCTGTTGAAAGAAGGGTGAAAATGCACCACGATGCGATGGCTTTGCAAAGGACAGAACATTTTTAAACACATTATTTATCATATCAATGAACGTAACGAATAATCAAGAATCGATATGAAGTATGGCCTCCCCCCAGTCACTACGTTCCTTCCCACCCACCCAGGCCACAGTTATACAATACTAATTATTTTATTCCGTTCATCGATCTCAAATGAATCTGAACAATTGATTATGAACATCAATAGCGGGGGCTGCGTTTCCGCTATGCGTCACTACCCCAACTCATTGACTTATCAATTCCAAGATAGGTCAGGGTAGGAAGCAATAGCGAAACGCAGCCCCATCAAATGAATGTTCATAGTTAATCGTTCAGAATCATTCGGTCATATTTAGTCTTTTTCCTTACGTTGCATGTATTATAAAAAGTTGAAGTATGAACATCATCGCACCATAAGATTCTAATATTCAACCACCTAATCATGTCAACTCAAACAGATTTTCAGAAAGTAGTCGTCTTCAATACCTGCTTCGATGTAAAACTACATTCAACGCCCCAAGCAGACATCTTTGTTACTGAACCATCTAATGTTGAATTTTGTATGAAACTCATCCGAGAAGAAGTTAGGGAACTAAATGAAGCAATTACCGATAATGACTTCATTGAAACGATTGATGCTTTGGCCGATATCATCTATGTGGTCAACGGAATGCTTGCTAGAATCGGTTCTAATGGTGATATGGTGTTTGACAGCATTATTAAATCTAAATCTAAATCGGTATCAATACCAAACAATTCAACTAACTTCCAGAAAATAGTGTTACTGTTAGGATCATTCATTTCAACCGATCGCATACTAACCCAGATACCGCCATTAGCCATCGATGTACAAACCTCTATCAATGTTCAGTTACAAAAACTAGAGAATTTTGTTCAAGCAAAACACTACGAAAACACAATCAATAGTCTAGGATTAATTCTGTTCGGTTGTTATGAGATGTCTTATGATCTCCAAGCAGATATGGACAAGATATTTGATATGGTTCACTCTAACAATATGTCAAAACTATGCGATACCGAGGAAGAAGCTCAAAGATCGGTCGTCCATTTAAACACGGTTAGAGGTGATAATGGTATTCTGATGTACGATAGTCCGGACTACAGACTCGCCCCGGATCAACGGCATTGGGTCTTATTCAATCGATCGACCAAGAAAATACTCAAATCTATCAAGTATGTTCCAGTAGATTTGAGAAAACTCTACCAACAACAATCTTAAAACTTTATCACTTTTTGTATAAATTTAAATTTTAATATCCGTGTTTGATGCAATATTTACATTTAAATATCGTGTCACATTGATATCCTTGTTCATGTAGCCATTTTGTTGTTTCGTAACTTGATCCTGTATATGCAGCATGTCTACATATATTGTTAGCAAACTTAATTCCGATCTCATGTAACCATTTTAGAACATCCAAATTGTGATAGTTGACAGCATAGTCACATATTTTGTCATCCCATGGACATTCATTTTCGTGTAACCATTTGACAATATCTAATCGATCTGCACCAACGGCCTCTCGATATTCTGAGCCATTCCAAGGATATTTATTAACATGGAGCCATTTTAAAACTTCGATATGACCACCATTAATAGCATTACTCATTATATCCATACCATAAGGACATTTATTCTCATCGAGCCATTTTACTATTTCTAGCTGTCCAGTTGAAACAGCACATCTAAATGTAGAGGTGTTCCAGGGGCATCTTTTCTCTCTGAGCCATTTCAAAGTCTCAAATTGGCCGTATTCTATCGCATAGGCACAAACATTGCATTGTACACCGATAGTATTCCATTCACAACCATTCTCATAAAGCCATCTTACGATATCGAAGTGTCCACCACAAGCAGCGAATTGGCATACACTTCCATCCATCGGGCATCCGTTTTCATGAAGGTATTTTACAATTTCGAAGTGTCCGCCCCTTGCTGCACGAGCCATCACATAGAATTCCTTATCAAATCCTATTTCGAACAACCACTTCAAAACCTCTAAATGTCCGGCTTCTGCAGCACAATAATGGGAACTTTCATCGAACGGACATTTGTTTTCATAAAGATACTTGAGAATTGCCAGATTACCAGCTTTAGCCGTATTCCTAAATGTATAACTATCACCAGGACAACCATTTTCATAGAACCATTTAACAGTTTCGAATTGATTGTTCACTGCAGCAGTTGTACACAAAGTACTTGTACACAGAACACCGTCATAGTGTTTTCTTAAGAATTCTATGATATTGATATGACCTCCGGCAGCCGCTTCGTTTACAATCTCCCATGCATTAGTGATATATTCAGTTTCACAGATGTGTTTGACCATTTCGTATCGACCGTATCGAGCGGCCTGTTTGACAACAATTTCTTTTAGTGAATTACCACAGTATTCTAAAAAATGTTCGAACAATTTGTAGTAATCATTAACGATCGTACTACACATGATTTCAGGGATGTCTTTTTTAAAGGAATGTTCACTGATATCGATAGGTAGTCCTTTGTATTCACAACAAAATGATGCCGTAGATGCAACATCCAATAATGATACGAACAGTCTAACTAACTCAATGGGTAGTACCACAATTAGATTAGTTGGTTTCATCGTATTATGAATGTAATTTTTGGTCGAAATGTAAAGGATATCATAGAATATTACATGTTTCAAATTTTTCTGATCTATCATCAACCATCAACACAAAAGATTGAATATCTAACGCTCAATATTCGACAACATGAATGAAGTATCGTATTGATCATTCCGAAAGAGCTGTTGTTGTTGATACTTGATCTGTTGAATACATCATCGATATTCTATCTAAGCCTAACATCCAAGATCTATCGTACACACAACATCATCAGTCCTATCATTTTAAATCAAACCATACAGAACATTCGATCGGATGCCATATCCAACGGTTGGGAATGTTTTCACGCTATCAAAGAAGGACATCATGAAATTCTCAAATATCTAACATTGGAAAATAAACGACGTCCTTGACATAGTCCCGATCTCTACCACAAGTATTGTTATCTTGATAAATTGCAACTGAAACCAAATATTGTAGAGTATCTTCGTGCAAATGATTATTCATGTGATGACGAAAACTGCCAGAGTTGTAGATGAATTATAAAAATTTGAGTATTGATTGATCTACACTTTAAAATATTGAAACTTGAAATATCTGCACATCTCTTACTAAAAATCAACATTCAACACACACTATCCGATGTCATTTCTGTTATGCATCCCGACAGAACTAGTGTTGATAGTTATCTCACTTTCAGATGTATCATCTATCATTTCTATGTATCATGTGTCCAAAAAACTTGTAACACTTAAAAATAATAAATCTTATCGTATTCAAAAAAGCAGTTATAATATCATTATGGACGCCATCACAAACGGTTACTACAATCTGCTCAAATGGATGACATCAACATCATCATCATCATCAAACAAACAATATCTTTCAAAATTCTCTAAAAGTGCCAAGGTTGATCTATGTAGAAAGGCTGCTGGTATCGGACATCTCGAGATCTTGAAATACTTATTAGAGGACTCATTACCTAGATCCAGTGAGGTAAACACATTAATAGTGGGATCTGCAGCCGCAAATGGTCAGATCGAAATCGTAAAATGGCTACATAAGAATGGGTATCCATGGGAGAAGTGGTGCTATCCGAGTGCCGCAAAAAATGGACATCTTGACATTCTAAAATATCAGTATGATAATGGTTGTCAATTAAGCGCATCATGTTGTGCAAATGCATCTTTCGGTAACCACTTTGAAGTTCTAAAATGGCTCCGAGAAAATGGATGTCTGTGGGATGCATCGGCATGTGCTAATGCTGTGGAAGGAGGACATTTTGACCTTCTAAAATGGCTTCACGGAAATGGTTGTCCATGGGATTTAGTTGCTTGTCATGAGGCCGCTAAACATAACCGAATGGAGATACTGAAATATCTTCATGAAAATGGGTGCCCTTGGAACGCCATTGCACTAGGCGCGGCTGCGTATAGTGGTCATTCTGATGTAGTCAAATATATGTGCGAAAATGGATGTCCTTCGAGTAAATTGACTCTATCTCATGCGGCATTCGGTGGAAATTTGGAGATTGTAAAATACCTCCATAAAAATGGTCATCCATTGGGAAAGTGTGTCAGTTCTAGTGCTGCCGAAGGAGGACATATCGAAATCCTTCAATATCTTTTCGAAAATGGTTGTGATTGGGATAAATGGATGTTTAACCACGCTCGTCGAAACAATCATTTAAACGTCTTAGAATGGCTCAACGAAAATGGTTACTATTGTGATGAGAAAAAATAAAAATATTGATATATATTCAGCTTCAACACTAACTGATCATACATTTGATTATCTAACAACATAATGGATTTTAATATAGTTTTAGCATGCGACGATTCTTTTGGTATAGGAAAACACTCCGATCTTCCCTGGAGCATCAAAGAGGATATGTCATTTTTTCGCAACCTTACCGAGTCCGTACCGCCCCAATCTGAATCTGGATTGACCAATGCGGTAATCATGGGACGTGTAACTGCCGATATTCTTTCTAAACCTCTATCTAACAGAATCAATATTGTAGTTACATCTATTGAGAACAATCGAGAGGGCTTCATACTAGTTAAGGATTTGGATCACGCACTAAAGATACTATCATTGATCACCAACATTCATAGAGTATTCGTCATAGGAGGAGCCAGGTTGGCCGATACGGCGATACATCATCCACGATGTAGAGGTATATATCTGAATACGATCCATTATGAATATGATTGTAGCACAAGTCTTTCACCACAGTTTCAATTAAGATTAAAGAACTCATTCATTGAAGACACCACAAGTACGAAAACAACTATTGTAACTTGTAAAAAGATAGATACTTTGGTCATGATAACCTTTCGCAAGTACATATTTGTCAATCACGAGGAGGTAGCGTATCTGGACATGTTAGAGAGAATCATTACTCAGGGTAGTTTCAGACAGACCCGTAACGCCAAGACTTACTCAGTATTCGGGGAGAAGCTAGAGTTCGATCTGGCCAATGGATTCCCTTTGCTAACAACCAAAAAGATGTTTTACAAAGGTATCTTTGAGGAGTTGTTGTTCTTTCTAAGAGGAGATACCAATACCAAACTATTAGAAGACAAAAAGGTCATGATCTGGCATGGTAATACTACTCAAGAATTCATCAATAATAACAATAAACAATTGGCTGAGTACGATATGGGACCGATGTACGGATTTATTTGGAGGCATTTCGGAGCTCAGTATCAAGGATGTAATGCTGACTATACGGATCAGGGTATCGATCAGTTCACAAACGTTATCGATCTGATTGTCACAGATCCCCATTCACGTAGAATCCTAATGACGTCGTATGATCCATCACAGGCGGACGTCGGAGTATTGTATCCTTGCCATGGTCTAACGATTCAGTTTTATGTAGAAGATGATAAAATCAGTTTACAGATGTACCAGAGATCGGCGGATAGTTTTCTGGGGTGTCCGTTCACACATTGATTTTGATACAGCTGTGAAGTTGTTAGGGGAGAACAGAAGCAATTTGAAAAGAATACTTAAAAGACGATTCATTGAAGATGTAGATTATAAGATCAGACATGATCCGAAGTCAAACAAAGAAACGATTACATTGACATACATAACTTTTGCGCAGATATGTATGATGAGCAAAACAAGAAAAGCGGGTGATGTGAAAGAATATTATCTTGAAATGGATAAACTACTGATGAAATATTATGCAGAGATAGTCGATAGTTTTGCAGAAAAACAAAAAGAAGGACAAAGATTACAAACACGATCCAAATCTAGATCTAAACCAAAAGCAAGATCCAAGTCCAAGTCCAAATCAAGAGCAAAATCCAAAACAAGATCCAAAAATCCGCGAACATGTTCACATTCACGTTCACGTTCACATTCACGTTCACGTTCATCATCAAAACAAAAAGGAAACAAAAGATGTGTATCATACAAAAAAAGTAAACACGTACGAAGAAATTTATCAAAATCGTCTAGAAATAACAGAGGTTCAAAATAGGTCCCAATGAATGCATTTTGTAGATGATCTACAATAAAGGATATCGACCATTCAAAACCAGTCGTTTCAAATAGACTAGTATACGATGAATAATCATGTTAATTTACTAATACTGCATAAAAAATTGAAGTTTTGATGCAGTATGATGACAAATATAGTATTTAATCTCTTAACAATGAACATATTTCATCATCTTTGAATGAGTTGTTTATCGAATAATACAGGGCTATAATGCACTATTGATGGATTTTTGTTAAATTAAGATGGATATGTTCAGTCATTATTTAACACTTTTAACGCCCTCTTACCAGCCATACTATCTATAAATATATTCTCATCATCGACTTTACCTATCAGAGTCTTAATGTCAGTAAAATGAAAACCACCGTTTAATATGTCATCATTTGTGTACCAAAGAGAGCCGTCATGGTAGGTCCCTTTGTGTATTAGTTTAAATTTTGGTGATATGATGAACTGTTTGATTCCGAGCTGAACAGGTCCAGCTACGTATTTTACCGGTTTATCCACAAGGCGTTGAATGATATGTATTTCAACCAAATAGATAAAACAACCTACCGTATGTTGTTTTTTATTTATCTTTGCCAAAACCTCTCGTTCTATCTCATCTTCATCATTACCCTTGGCAATCAACTTAACCTGATCATCAACCAATAGATAGTAGCCGAATCTCCCCTGTTTGTCCATCGTATCCTGAATTTTCTTTAGTTTCTCTTTTATTTTCCTTTTTTCTGTAGATGTTGGTGGAATCTTTGCCATCTCTTGATATTTATAATAGAATAGAAAAATAATTCGTTACACTTCATAGATTTCTTCGCATGAATTATTATCATCGGTGTTATTTGAGATGTTTGTATTCGATTTTGTATCCGTCTCCGTCTCTGAATCTGCATGTGATTCCGTGACATCACCTTCAGTATCAACATCAATCGATGACGCTGACGGTGTTTTAACACGTATTGATTTCTTTCGTTTAGATGAAGGGGCTTTGTACGGTTCCATGCGATATGCTAAGATCTCGTCTTTCATGTCTGTAACGAACTGTTCAGATGGACATCTGTACGTGTATGTATCGTAGTTACCAGTAAGAATCAACAAATATTCTTGAATTACTCTGGCGAAAAATATTTTCGGTTTGTTGCTTGCCGGATCATCATACAACATCAAAAATTTTAGTAGTTCAGTTGTATGAATCTTTTTAATATCACCACTTTTTTTGTTGAATATTAAACCATTCTTCCTTATGAACTCGAGTTTTATGTACTTTTTCATCGCAGTAATCACCTTGTCTTTGTTAGACTTCAATAGACGACTCAACAGGTCGATATCAACATGTGTATCTCCCATGATAACGGATACGTATTCACGAATTTCGCAAGCAGTTACTTTCATACCATCCTTTGTTTGGATATTGTATGCGATAAAACTACATACGCATTCTAATTTCATGTCTTGTGTATTGGATGTATCGTAATACTTGATGATGTCATAACATAGGGCTATTAAGAAATGTTCAAAATCATCACCAACTCTGAATATGCGAAGTTCTATCAATCGTGATATCAGGTTACGTTTGGTGATATCCGAGATACTTTTATCGCGTGAAAAGTGATGTTGTTCATCGAATTCGATTCCGATACGCGAGATATCAGATAATTCGATGCAGATGTCCATAATAAACGTACGTCTTACAGTACATATCGGATACTGTGTACGGATTTTGTTTTCTATCCCAGGGAATATCTTTTTTAAGTTTTGAACTAATCTGAACGTAAATTTGTCTTCCGGACGTAACAATCCTCGATCATTGTATACCTCATGGTTGTCCTTTAGTTTTAATCGACCCAATGCCTCAAAAAACGGGACGATTGCGTATGTATTGGCTTTGATTGTTGATGAAATCTTCTTTTTCTTCATGATAGTGTTGATCATCTCGGCCACATATATTTTATCGGTCTCGGTATTTTTCTTCATTGAGGACGTTCTGAAATCATCAGATAAGATGTCGAATGGAATATGATCTTTTAGTTCATCGTTCACCATAATAAACTTTGCATTGTTGTATCTGTCGATGGAGATATCTATCCCGATATCATTGAGCAGTTCGGTCAATCTATCTGGAACATTATCATCAGCCGGCTTTGTAGACTTTGCGAGTTTAACAGATTTTGACATGACTTACGGGAGGGGATAATGCGTATTTATTTGTGAGTATGTGCCATTTTACTCTAAAGTCAAAGTTATTCAACATTTTTGGGACAGTTACATATAGATACACCAACACAGTTCATGTCGTTGACCTTATTAAATTACATTGACATCTACTCATCACTACCCATGAGTTTTATCGAGAGAGTTGCAAAAATCATGTACGCTGACGAAGATTACACTAAACGTACACTCATCGATTTTGATGTCGTGGTGAGATTACTC
>Ga0302280_1002132_pt1 | contig 15531 bp, 15 predicted proteins | sample III_Fen_E1_1_FD_198771 | JGI IMG/M metagenome (GOLD analysis project Ga0302280, IMG submission 198771) | Peat permafrost microbial communities from Stordalen Mire near Abisko, Sweden - III_Fen_E1_1 | ecosystem: Environmental > Terrestrial > Soil > Wetlands > Permafrost | place: Sweden: Abisko... | reverse complement strand
CGTCGCCGCTATATACCTATCAGGCTATTATTGGTTCGCAAACCATTACAGAGTTGCTTGCCTTAGGGGGAGTATCTGCCATATTCTGGACCTTAACTTTTCAAACAACCATAAAGTATGTTTTTATCACACTAAGGGCCGACAATAAAGGCGAAGGAGGTATTTTCTCTCTTTACGCTTTGATAAGAAAATACAGAAGATGGTTATTATTTCCAGCCATTGCAGGTGGTAGTTTTCTATTGGCAGATAGTATCATCACTCCTCCCATATCTGTTTCATCGGCTATAGAAGGTTTAAAACCAAGCAACCCTAATTTGCCTGTGATACCTATTGTATTAACTATTCTTGTTTTATTGTTTGCCATTCAGCGTAAAGGAACAGCATTCATAGGCAAACTATTTGGGCCCGTTATGATGGTATGGTTTACCATGATTGGGGTTTTAGGTATAGGTGCCCTGTCGGGTAACCTATCTGTTTTTAAAGCACTAAACCCATATTACGCTTACTGTTTACTTGCCGAATATCCGGGTGGGTTTTGGTTGCTAGGTGGTGTATTTCTTTGCACAACAGGAGCCGAAGCTTTATACTCTGATTTAGGGCATTGCGGAAGAAAGAACATTCAGATAAGCTGGCTGTATGTAAAAATCTGTTTAATACTCTGTTATTTTGGGCAAGCAGCCTGGTTGTTGCAACATGTAGGAACTACATTAACCGGCGTTACCCCTTTCTTTGGGTTAATTCCGCATTGGTTTTTATTTCCTGCAATTATTATCGCAACCATGGCAACCATTATAGCCAGTCAGGCATTAATCAGTGGCTCATTTACTTTAGTAGCAGAGGCTATCCGCCTTAACCTATGGCCAAAACTAAGAGTGGTTTTTCCTTCTGATGTGAAAGGCCAATTATATATTCCTTCTATCAATTGGTTGCTTATGGCAGGTTGCATAGCAGTGGTTTTATACTTTAAAGAATCTAAAAATATGGAGGCAGCCTTTGGCTTATCGGTTACCTTAACCATGCTGATGACCACCATTCTGCTTAGCTTTTATCTGTACACTAAAAAAATAAACAGAGTATACATACTTGTGCTTCTGGTTATATTTCTTACCATTGAAGGAGCCTTTCTTATTGCCAATCTTAAAAAGTTTATGCATGGTGGTTGGGTAACTTTATGTTTAGGGTTGCTTATTTTCAGCATCATGTACATTTGGTACAGGGCAGGAGAAATCAGAAAGAAACTGCATAATTTTGTGCCACTCGAGCCATATATTCCGGTTCTTAAAGAACTAAGCGAAGATGAGAAAATACCTAAATACTGTACCAACCTTGTTTATTTAACTTCTTCGGGAAATAGTGGCAAAATAGAAGAACGCACTATCTATTCTATTTTATACAAACAACCCAAACGGGCCGATATCTATTGGTTTGTTCATATTAATGTATTGGATGAGCCGTATAAAATGTCTTATCATACAGAGGTTATTGCCAAAGAAGATGTTATTTGGGTAATCTTTAATTTAGGGTTTAGAGTTGCCCCGCGAATAAACCTTTTATTTAGAAAGGTTGTAGAGGAAATGGTAAGGAATAAAGAAGTAAATATTAACAGCCGTTACTGCTCTTTAGATAAGCACAACATTAGCGGTGATTTCAGGTTTGTAGTTATGCAGCGCTTTTTATCTTTCGAAAATGAATTGTCTTTTACAAACGACTTTATTTTAAAAGCTTATTTCTTTTTAAAGAAAATAAGTCTGCCTGATGAAAAAGAATATGGGCTGGATTACAGCAATGTAACCATTGAAAAATCTCCTCTCATTCTCAGTTCACCTAAAAACATTAACTTAGTTAGGGAATAAATGACCGAACAAGAGCAAAAAGATAAGAATGTAGAGCATTTCCTTGATTTGAATAAACAATCAAACAGGGGGAAGCTTAAAATATATATTGGCATGAGCGCCGGTGTGGGTAAAACCTACCGCATGTTGCAAGAGGCGCATAGCATGATGAAGAACGGCATTAACGTTCAGATAGGATATATTGAAACACACAACCGCAAAGAAACACAGGATTTACTTACAGGTTTACCTATTATACCACGCAGACAAACATTTTACAAAGGCAAACAATTAGATGAACTGGATGTTAACTCAATTTACATTTTAAAACCCGAATGGGTTATCATAGATGAGTTAGCGCATACTAATATTCCGGGCAGCAAGAACGAGAAACGATGGCAGGATGTACAGGATATTTTAAACGAAGGGATTAATGTAATTACGGCGGTTAATATTCAGCACATTGAAAGCATTAACGAAGAGATTAAAAAAATTGCAGGCATTGAAGTAACCGAAAGAGTACCTGATAGCTTTTTAAAGATGGCTGATGAGGTAGTAAACATAGACCTTACGGCAGAGGAGTTGATTACCCGGTTAAAGGAAGGGAAGATTTATGATAAATCTAAAGTTGAGTTAGCTCTAAAGAATTTCTTTCAACCTGAAAAGATATTGCAACTGCGTGAACTTGCTTTAAAAGAGGTAGCTACACAGGTTGTCCGTAAAATTGAAACAGAAGTTCCACGCCCTCAACAATTAAAGCATGAACATTTTTTAGCTTGCATATCAAGTAATAATGAAGTAGCCAAAAAGATTATACGTAAAACAGCACGTTTGGCAAACTACTATAACTCCAAATGGTATGTACTTTATATACAAACTCCAAATGAGAGTATGGATAAAATAGCTTTAGATAAGCAACGGCACTTAATAAACAATTACAAACTTGCTATTGATATGGGTGCAGAAGTATTACAATCTCAAATTAAATCAAACGAGATACAATTACCTGTTAACGTGCCGTTCATTTCGCATAATTCTACAGCATCAAACATTGTAGATGCCATTATGCAGATAGCCAAAGAAAAAGAAATTACAACCATTTGCATAGGTAAACCGCACTTAAATATGTGGCAAATTTTGCTTAAAACCAGTATTTTTAACCACTTGTTAAAAGGTCTCTCTGAAAACGATATTGATTTAATTATTTTATCCTAATGTTTAATTCCCTAAAAAACAAAATCACACTTGGTCTTGTTTTCTTATTCTCCCTGCTGTTGCTTTCAGGTGGTATTGGTATTTATAATTTATACAACCTCCGCAAAGAAGCTAAACTAATCATACAGGATAATTATGAAACACTTAATTATTGCCAAGGCATTACCATTTTATTGGATAGTATGCCGTCTCCTATTGCTGCCAACAAGATAGACTCTCTTATTAAACTTCAGGAAAATAATATTACTGAAGTTGGGGAAAAAGAAGCCACCGAAAACTTAGCTAAGAACTGGAATACATTAAAACTTAATTATAATCTACAAGACATTCCGGTTATTCACCGTGATTTGGATACTATTCAGTTAGTAAACATGATAGCTATTGAAAGAAAGAATTCCTTAGCTGAGAAAACCGCAGACGAAGCTTTGCTTATCATCATCGTTATTTCCGTATTGGTGTTTATTATGGCATTTATATTCTTAGTTAAGTTTCCTGATTATGTTACAAAGCCCCTTAAAAAATTCACTAAAGGCATTAAGGAGATAGCTAATAAGAACTACAATCATAAAATAAACATCCAAAAAGATGTTGAAATGATTGAACTGGCAGAGGCTTTTAATGAGATGACCGAGAAATTAAATGAGTATGAAAAAAGTAATGTATCTAAACTTCTATTTGAAAAATTAAGGGCAGAAGCCGTTATTAATAGTTTAAAAGATGCCAGTATTGGTATTGATAACGATAATAGAATTTTGTTTGCCAATGCCCAAGCACTTCAGCTATTAAATATAAAGTCAGAAGCCGTGATTGGTAAAAGCGAACCCGATGTATCTAAAGCAAATGATTTGTTTAGGCACATTATACATAGCGAACAAAGCTCTCCTTTTAAAATAGTAGTAAACAATAAAGACTGTTTTTTTATTAAAGAGAAAAATGAAATCAGTATAAATTCTCAGGTTATGGGGAGATTATATACTATTAAAAACATTACCAGTTTTCAGGAGAAAGATATTGCCAAAACCAATTTCTTAGCCACTATTTCGCATGAACTTAAAACACCTTTATCCTCAACGGATATAGCTTTGAAATTATTATCCAACGATAAGATTGGAGCATTAAACAAAGAACAGAAACAAATTGTAACTGATTTAAAAGGTGAGAACCAACGCCTCATAAAATTAGTAAGCGAACTGTTAGACCTCTCTCAGGCAGAAACGGGAAATATCAATTTGACTATTTCCAATGTTTCCTTAAAAGATGTTATTCAGTACGCCATAGACACGCTTAAAACTCCTATACAGGAAAAGAAACTACACATCGATTGGATTGACGTAACAGAAAGGCAAATCATAAAAGCAGATAAAGAAAAAGCTGTATGGGTGTTGGTTAATATACTTTCCAATGCTATTCGGTATTCACCTGAACAAGCTGCCATAGTTATAAAAACTAATACTGAAAAAAGCGGAACCTTAATTCTTTCCATACAAGATAACGGTAAAGGGATTCCAAAAGAATATCAGCAAAACCTCTTTCAACGCTTTTATAAGATACCTAACGATAATACTACCAAAGGCACCGGACTTGGTTTATCCATCGCCAAAGAGTTTATGGAAGCCATGAATGGGAAAATTTATTTGGATGCTACCTATAAAACAGGAGCGAAATTTAATCTGGAGTTTATTTTAATTGATTAATCACTTATACTTTAGACTTAGAACAAGTAAGTTAAATTGTTAAAATATAATATTGCTTACTTAGTTTTCATACATTTGCCCAGCTGGAGCATTAACATATTCATGGAGCCCTTCGGCAGGATTTAATTTTACGAATGCTGGAGATAGTTCGGGTGTACGTAGTCAAACCAATCCGAACTTTTATAGTTAAAAATATTTGGACACTTTCCGTTTTTAAAATTAATGATTTATTTGATTCAAATTTTCGTTTGTCGGTTCAGTCGTAAATTTATTTCCGACTACGGACTTAGGCTTTGATGCCAGTCCTGTCGGCAGCGAAGAGCATCATGGCGATTTATATATGCGCATTAAAGTAAAGCCGCACCCCCAGTTTACTCGCAAGGGAGATGATTTATATGTAAACCATTCCATTGATTTATATACAGCTTTGCTGGGTGGAGATACCATTGTAAACACCTTATCCGGTCAGGTAAAAATTAAAATTGCAGAGGGAACGCAAAACGGTAAAACCATCCGCCTCAAGGGAAAGGGCATGCCCGTGTATGAAGAGGCAACTAAGTTTGGCGATTTGTATGTGCAGTTGCAAATTCAAATACCTGAAAAACTTAACGACAAGCAAAAAGACTTATTTAATCAAATTAAAACAGCTGCTTAACGAACATGAACACACATCCCATCACCCGCCATACTGTCAATAAATACAAGGCTGCCGTAACCGATTTTGAAGAAGCCCTCTACGATTCTATGTTGCTCTATTCACTAAGGCACTTAGCCTTTACTGGTCATGCACCTACCCAAAGCATGCTCGATACCTTGCAAAAAGCCCTGCAGGTTTGCTATCTGGCAGGCATTAACAGCAAACAGCATTTTAAACAAATATATGTTTTTGATGCCAGCACAGGTGAGTTGTATATAGACTGGCTGATGAGCAAAAAAGGTTTTAATCTTATGGTCATGCAAAGCCCCTCTTTAAACCAAGATATGGCGCGCTGGCTTTGGGAGCTGGCAAATCTTTAAATTATTTTTTAATTAAAAACCTTCATTCAGATATTTTTAACGATATTCATTGCACTTACAAAATGCCATGCAGAATACAGAAACACATTTAAAGAGTTCGGCTTTTATAACCGATATTGTTATTGGCATGAGTGATGGGCTTACTGTGCCCTTTGCCTTGGCTGCGGGTTTAAGCGGTGCTGTGCAAAGTAACAGCATAGTTATAACTGCAGGTATTGCCGAGATTGTGGCGGGCAGTATCGCTATGGGCTTGGGTGGTTACTTAGCAGGTAAAACAGAGCAGGAACATTATGCCACCGAGCAGAAAAGAGAATATGAAGAAGTGGTTGATAAACCCGAAGTAGAAAAGCAGGAAGTTAGAGAGGCACTTGCGGGTTTTGGTTTAAGTAAAAACGCACAGGATGTGGTTGCCGATGAACTGGCAAAAGATAAAGACCAGTGGGTGCGTTTTATGATGAAATACGAATTGTGCTTGGAAGAACCCGATGTTAACAGAGCAAGAAACAGCGCAGCAAATATTGGTATATCTTATATAGTGGGTGGCTTAATTCCTTTAAGTGGTTATTTTTTTACAAAAACGCCTCACGAAGGTTTGTTGGTTTCATCTATACTTACTGTTATTTGCCTTTTCATATTTGGTTATTTTAAAACTAAAGTTACCGGACAATCGCCTTTTAAAGGAGCTTTTAAAGTAACTGCCATCGGTATAGCTGCGGCAGGTGCTGCCTTTATTGTAGCTAAAACATTTAATCATTTGTTTTAAAACATGACACCCCCAACAGATGCTTATTGGAATAGATCTGTTGAAGATAATCTTAAAAACCTGCAAGTTGATACAGGAGGTTTAATAAGAGAAGAGGCTGATAAAAGATTAGACCGGTATGGTTTTAATCTTACTGCTAAGCCTTCAGATTATAATAGCCTCGTACTATTTTTCAAACAATTCAAAAGCCCGATAACTTTGTTGTTGTTGGGGGCGGCTATTCTTTCTCTTTTTTTGGGAGACCCTACCGATGCCATTATTATCTTTTTAATTGTTGGTATCAGCAGTCTATTGGGCTTTTGGCAAGAGAAGAGCGCAGGCGATGCGGTAAAGAAATTACTATCTCTGGTTGAAATAAAAGCTTCTGTATTACGAGATAAATTCTTTCAGGAAATATCTTTAAAATATATTGTTCCCGGTGATATGGTAAAACTAAGCGCAGGCGATGTGGTTCCTGCCGATTGTTTGCTGATTACTTCTAATGAATTATTTACCAATGAAGCTGCCTTTACCGGAGAAAGCTTTCCCGTTGAAAAAAAGTTAGGTGTTATTCCTGCTGATAGTCCGCTGGCTGCCCGCAGCAATATGTTGTTTATGGGCTCTAACGTCATTAGTGGAACGGCAACGGCGCTGGTAATCAAAACAGGCTTACAAACCGAGTTTGGAAATATTTCTTCAAAACTAAAAGCTGCTCCACCTGAAACAGATTTTGAAAGGGGTATAAGACGCTTAGGGTATTTACTGATGCAAATAACAACCATTATGTTGGTAGTTATCTTCTTCGTAAATGCTTTGATGCATAAACCTGTGCTCGATTCTTTTTTGTTTGCTTTAGCCATAGCGGTTGGATTAACTCCGCAATTACTACCTGCTATCATCAGCGTAAACTTAGCTAAGGGTGCGCGACAAATGGCTAAGCAAAAAGTAATTGTAAAAAGATTAAGCTCTATTGAAAGTTTGGGTAGCATGAATGTATTATGTTCAGATAAAACCGGAACACTTACCGAAGGCAAAGTTACCTTAGATAAAGCGCTTAACGCAGAAGGAAAACCAACCGATGAAATATTGTATTATGCAGGCATAAATGCGGCTTTGCAACAAGGGTTTAAAAACCCCATTGTAGGGGCTTTCGTCAGTATTGGTTTGGTTATATTTATTGTGGGAGTCTATTTTGTAGGTGCAAAAAAAAATATGTTCAACTCTACCTTTACCGTTGCGGTTCAATTTAATGATGTAAATGGTTTGCAGCCCGGAAACAATATCCGTTTTAGAGGGCTTGATGTGGGAACGGTGAATAATATTACCATCACACGCGACTCGGTAGTATTGGTTACCTTAATGATTGAAAGTAAAATAAAACCCTTTATTAGAAAAAATGCTTTTGTAAGTATAGGTACTGATGGGCTTATGGGCAACAAAGTGGCTATTGTACGAAACGGTGCTACTAGATCTGATAAGGTAGATGAGGGCGATACGTTGTTTGCCATTAACCCTATTGCGGGAGATGATATTGCACGTACGCTAAGTAATACGGCTAAAACTGCTTCAGAGATATTTGATAATTTAAAGGTAATAACCAATAAAATAAATAGCAGCAACGGATTGTGGACATTGCTTAAAGATACTTTGCTTGATGGAAATTTAAGGCAGGCCATAGTAAGTATAAAATTAACCGGAGCAAGAAGCGCTACTGTGGTTGGAGATTTAAGCGGTATTATTAAACACATTAATGAAGGCAAAGGTACTGTTGGTGCTTTGTTAACCGACACCTCCTTAGAGAATAACCTAAAGCAATCTATAGTAAACATACATGTGCTTAGCGATAAGGTAGCTATAGTAAGTGGTAATCTTGGCAATATCACTAAGAGCGAAGGGGTTATAGGTACATTGTTAATGGATACTGTTTTTGCGCATAACCTGAACCAGAGTATGCAAAATATTAAAACTGGCTCTCAAGGTTTAAGTGATGATATGGAAGGACTTAAACATAGTTTTTTACTAAGAAAATATTTTAAAAAGCAGGCTAAGGCAAACCAACAAAAAACCAAGTAGAATTTATGAATGTAAATGATAAAAATCATTTCTAAAACTGAGTTTACTCATTACAAAAAAACAGATGCGCAGATAATTTTGAATCGTTTAAATCAAATTAATATTTACTAATAAAAAAATACAAATGGAATCATTAAAAACAAAAGAGTTTTTAGAAAAACTAAAAACAAACAGTCTTAAGCCTGGCTTAAAGCTTATCGGATTTGTGAAAAAATCAGATAAGGATGATGAAGTGCAATTTGCAAGCAAACACAATTTTCATCATTGGGTAACTATCCCTGCGGCAATGATTGAATCGGTAACTGTACTAAAGAACTTTGCATGGGGCGATAACAATTACACCCTTGTAAAATTGAATTTGCAAACACCAACTACACCCGAATCAAAAACTTTGTATGATTTGTTGGCTGCCACGCATCATGATGAATCTCATCTGCATGGTCTTATGGGAGTGGGAAGTAAACTAATGCACAAGTTTTGGCACGGACATGGCGAAGGACATTGTCATTGCCACAACCCTAACTGCCATTGCCATGGACATTGTAATAACCCAAATTGCCCTTGCCATCATAACGAAGGTGCAGGTAGTGATAAAAAATAAAATAATCGTTTAACAATTAAAAACAAAACCAAAATGACACTAGTAAAAGAAAATGGAACAAATTTGTTCCCCGCATTGTCTGATTTTTTTGAAACAGACAGATGGATTGCTCCTGATAAATTATTCAGAGGTTTCCAAAACTCTTTACCTGCCGCTAACATTAGCGAAACAGATAAAGAATACAAAATAGAAATGATTACACCCGGTTTTAAAAAGGATGAGATTAAAGTAAGTTTAGAAAACGAAACGCTTACCATCAACGCCGAAAACAAAACCGAGAAAGAAGAAGGCAACAAGCGTTATACCCGCAAAGAGTTTTCTTATGGAACCTTTACCCGTTCGTTCTTACTGCCTAAGGCTGCCAACAGCGAAAAAATTGTTGCCAAGTACGAAGATGGTTTGCTAAAACTAACCGTACCTAAAAAGGACGAGGTTATTAATAAAGCCACAAAAAAAGAAATAAAAATAGCTTAGTCTTTTTTAATCTCAAACTAAAAAGGCGTTTCCATTTGAAACGCCTTTTTAGTTGAATTAATATTAAAAACTATTGCTCTTTAAGCCCTCAGTTTCTTTAGCTTATCTAAATTGATAATGGTAATGTTGCTGCCTTTTATTTCTACCAGTTTCTCTTCTTTAAAATCGCTCAGGGTTCTTATTAACGATTCGGTGGCTGTACCCACAATATTAGCCAAATCTTCACGAGATATGGAAATGCTAAAACTTTTATCTTTATTATTATCATAACGGCTTTGTAACAATAACAAAGCATCGGCTACACGCTTACGTACGGAACTATATGCCAGGTTTATTAATTGCTTTTCTTTATCGGCAATATTATCCGAAAGCATTTTTATAAAGCTTTTCATAATATTCATACTGCCGTACATCAGCGAGTAGAAATCATCTTTGGGTATCAAACATATTTCAGAATCTTCCAAGGCTTCGGCAGTTTCGGTATAAGGTTTTTCTTCCAGCAAAGAAGTGTACCCAAAAAAATCTCCTTCTTTATATAAATCGGTAATCAGTTCCTTGCCGTATTCATGTGCTTTAAATATTTTTACTTTTCCTTTTGCTAAAAAGTAAAGAAAATTGGGGTTGTTACCTTCATTAAAAACAGTTTCCTTCTTTTTAAATTGTTTAATACGTCTTTCTTCCGATAGCTTTTTCAGCTCATCTGTTTTACGAGCATCATTAAAAAACTTATTTAAACCGTTTACATCTTTAGAGAACTCTGCTTTAAGAATCTCATTCTTTTTCAAACGACTCTCAACGGCATTTAACAATTCAATATCATCAAAGGGTTTGGAAATATAATCATCGGCACCCATCTCCATTCCTTTACGGAAATCTATACGCTCGCTTTTGGCAGTAAGAAATATAAAAGGTATGCTGGCAGTTTCGGGGCTTTTGTTTAGTAAATGTATAACACCGTATCCATCCAACACGGGCATCATTATATCACAGATAATTAAATCGGGCAAGTTTTTTTGCGCAAGTTCTACGCCTGCTTTTCCGTTTTCGGCTTGCAGCACTTTGTAATTGGCAAGCTCTAATATCTCTGCCGTGTTCTCGCGTACGTCTTTATTATCTTCAATTAATAATATAGTTTTCATATAATTTACTTATTCGTTCAAAATGGTTGCCGTAAACGTGGTTCCTTTATTTAGTTCGCTTTCAAATTCAATTCTTCCGTTCATGGCTTCTAAATACTTGGCTACAATATTTAAACCCAAACCGGTGCCTTGTATGTTGGTTACATTTTTAGCCCGGAAGAAACGTTCAAACATATGTGCCTGTTCTTCTTTAGGTATGCCTATGCCGTGGTCGGTTACTTTAATAATAATTTCTTTAGGAGTAACTTTTGTAAGAACTTCAATAAGCTTGTTTTCGGGAGAGAATTTAATAGCATTAGAGCCTAAGTTCAATAAAATATTACGCAGCATTTGTTTATCTATTAATGCATGTGTATTGCCTTCGTGTGTATAGTTAACCTTTTGCCCCGGTTTTAGTATGCCGTTTATTTCGGTAAGTACTTCGTTGGTTATATGCTGTATATCGGCTTCTTCTTTCTTTACAAACACCTTTCCTTCTTCGAGTTTCTCGGCAGAAAGAAAATCGTTTAATATCAGTGTCATGTTGGTAACAGCCGATTTTACACGTTGTACATGTTTTTGCCTTTTTTCATCATCATCAGACTCGGTATATTTACCTATAAGCGAAACAGAAGATAATATGGTACTAAGCGGCGTTCTAAACTCGTGCGAAGCCATGGTAACAAACCGAGATTTCATATCATTCAGCTCTTTCTCAGTAGCCAATGCCTCGCTAAGTTGTTGTTTAGAACTTTCTAACTCTATTAGAGCTTCCTGCAAAACATGCGTACGCTCGCGTACTTTCTTTTCTAAATCTGTATTTAGTTTTTTTGCACTTTCCTCATGCTTTTTGCGCTCGGTAATGTCAATTATAAAAGCTATTACAAATTGCTCCCCCTCTTTTTTATAGTAAGAAAGGCTTATCTCAACCGGAAACTCGGTATTATCTTTTCTTTTGGCAAACAAATCCATGTTTCTGCCCATAGACCTTGCATGCGGGTTTTTATGATACCCTTCTCTGTTATGTACATGGGTATCTTTATAGCGGGTAGGTACAAGTTCTTCTACTGTTTTATTTAACAGTTCACCATGTTCATAACCAAAAAGTCTTTCAGAACTTGGGTTAGCTCTAACTATAGCCCCCTTTTGATTTGTAATAATAATACCCTCAGTAGCATACTCAAAAAGCGCGTCTAAACTTTCCAATTCAATTCTTTTTTGAGCGTCTAATGTAGACATTTTTACTTTTATAATCTGATGTAAGAAAACCTGAAAATTAGCAAAAGGGCTTTAGCCCAAAAATGACATTTGTCAGTTTAGGAGAAATAAATTAACTTATTCTTTATTGCCGTGCTTGGCAAGTAAATCCGTAATAAAGGAAACTATTTTATCCTTACTGTTTTTAATAAGCGGTGTTATTAGTTTTTCTAACAGAATAGAGGCTACGAATCTTTTTACAGAACTGTTTTTGTCAAACAATTTACCCATTACAAAACCGGCTGCCGCTTTAAATCCGTCATTTACAAACTCTTCATCATGAGCTAAGTCTTTCACAGTTCTCTTTAAGATGTTCTTTAAGCGGAAATGTTCATAGGTTTCTCTCACATTTTGCCTTAGTTGGGCTTCCTGTATTTCCTTCAAATTAGTAAGTTCACTTATCCGAAGGGTAAGCTCTTCGTAACTATGTATTTTAGGCTTGCTCATCATGTAGAATTTGTTTAACAATAAGGTTGCGTATGGGAGTAAGAATGAGTCCCTTTTTGCCAATTATAAAGATGAGTGTAATCAACAGGTAAAAGCCGGCTACTATAAAAAACCCTGCATAATTATTATTTAGCAAAGAAGAAAAGTAAAGAGCTATAGCTATATTTATAAATAATAAAAACATACTCATCACCATACCTATTAAAATAACAGCTATTGCTTGAGAGCTTATATTAGCTACTTTTTGAGTTAGTTTTAGCGTAATTATATCATAGCGTGTGTTTACGTATTCTTTTAGGTTATCAGTAAGCTTTTCGAAATGATTATTTTCTTCTTGCATAAACTTTTGCTAATTAGTGAAGTAGATTAATGTATACAAAGTAAGGGAACTTTACTATGAAACGCTAATTCCTTTGAAATGCTACGGCTAAATAAGTTATGGAACAGGTCATGTTTTCTTGGATTAATCATTACCATATCAGTAGGGTGTTCACTAAAATAATCTTCCAATGCTTTACCTGTATTCTTTTCAGTTATAAAGACATTTTTATGGGGTATTACCTCTAATTTCTTATTTATAGCGGTGTATGTTTTATACTTTTCTTTACTAAACTCTACACCCGGCTCTTCTATATTTACAATTTCCAGCTCAGCATCAAATAATTTACCAAAATACCTGCTTACATATATTAAATCACTTTCTTCGGTTTTATTCAAATCACAGGCAAAAGATATTTTTCGGATTGGATGGTATTTTACATCGGCAGGTATAATAAAAACAGGGATGTCTGTATTACGGGCAACCTTAATAGCGGTACTGCCTATAATATTCTCTTTTATTTTTCCGCCATCACCTGTTATGCCTATCACGATTAAATCAGCATTAACCTTCTTAGCTGTTTCAAGTATCATGTCTTCAGGATAACCAAAGTCCGAGTAACACTCTATTTCGAAATTATGTTTATCATTTTGTTGCTCTATTTTCTTTTTCAGATTATTCAATCCGCCAATAGATGATTCCTGAAGTACATTTAGTATATCTCCCGAAGTACCTGTCTCATAAGTTGAGTATGGCAGATTATATGAATTTACGAGTACAATTTTTGTCGTAAATAACTTAGCCAGTTCAACTGCATATTCTACAGCATTGTTTGCTGAATCTGAAAAGTCTGTTGCTATAAGAATTGTTTCCATGTTTTTTTGTTTCAAAACTATCTCCTTCCTATAGCACCTGTTATGATAAAACTTATCTTAAAATATGACTTTGCTCACTCAATTAATATTTCAAAAACAATCTCTTTGCTTGATTCTATTCGAATGTTAGAAACAACCGGAAAAAGAGAATAAACCTATGAGGAAGATTTTTATACTTTGTTTTACTTTTTTCATAGTACTTAAAAGTTACAGTCAGCACGAGAGACCGTATGATACGCAAGCCCTTGAAGAAGATACTACAGAAAGTGGCAACAGGGCTATGAAATCGCCCTTTGAGGGCACACCCTTCCCTATGGCAGACTGGTGCGGAGACCCCGTTATTGGGCAACACCTTGGCGAGGCACCCGATTTCTTTAAGAAAGTACTTGAAAAAGCCAGTAAAAAAACATGGACTAAATGGAACAAAACAGGCATTAAAATTTATGGCTGGTTAGATGGTTCTATGAATGTAAGCACTTCTAAGTATACCAACAGTCCCATGTCATATATTATTGTTCCTAACCGACCTGTATTAGACCAGTTTATTCTTAGGGTTGAACGCCAACCAAATACCGAACAAACTAAACATGTTGACTGGGGTTTTTTGGTTGATAATATTTATGGTATTGATTACCGTTATACCATTTCCAAGGGTTATGTAAGCGACCAACTATTGAAGCGTAATAACCTGTATGGTTACGACCCCACGCAAGTTTATGCCCTGCTGTATGTTCCGCAAGTGGCACAGGGCATGCTTATGAAGGTAGGGCGCTTTATGTCTCCGGCAGATATTGAGGCGCAGTGGGCACCCGATAATTATTTGTTTAGTCATTCCATCATGTTTACGGTAGACCCGTATACATTTACGGGCATTAATTCTGCTATCAGGTTAACTAAACAATTACAAATTGAGTTTGGGCTTCATGCAGGAAACGATATGTCGCCTTTTTGCAATTCGGCTCAATTAAACGGACTGGGTATGATACGATGGGTTTCAAAAAACAATAAGGATGCTATTTATGGCGGACTTAACTCCATAGGTAAAGGGCAGTATAAAAACGGGCACGATGATTTGCAGGTACTGGTATGGGTTTGGGGACATAAGTTTAATAAACGATTACACATGATGACGGAATCTTATTACATGTGGGAGTATAACGCTGCACTTGGCGGAACTGCTATTTACGGTCCTCTGCGATACGGGCAAGGCGGCGGGCAGGGTCCCATCATACCCGGTATATCGCAAACGTTTGCTGCGCTTAATTATTTTCAGATACTATGCTCGCCTAAAGATTATATTTCTATCCGGAACGAAGGTGTAAATGATGCTACCGGAAGTCGCACAGGTTTTGCAACCTGGTACACCACACATACCATTGGCTGGTCTCATCACTTTTCTGATTTAATAATGATAAGACCCGAAGTGAGATACGAACATGCTTGGAATAATGATAACGTAATTCCCTACGACAACGGCACCAAAAATTACCAGCTTACTGCCGCTATGGATTTAGTAGTTCGTTTTTAAATTAATAGGTGTGCGATTTTGTTTCCTATTGTCTCATTTTGCATGATTTTGTGTCCGAATGCCTTGTTTTGCAGGGGGGTGTGAAGGACTTAAAATCCTGGTATAAGTACTTCTATGCCGCAAGCTAATACATATAAATATGACCAGTTGAATCGTATTATACAGTCTCAATCATTCCAAGAATTAAATGGGGTAACAAATAACTGGAATAATGAGAATGCACTGGAGCACCTTTCGGCAAAAGATATTACTTTAATCCTAATGAAATGGACGGGTCAAGCACATATGGTCATTATTTTTGGCAAAGCCCTATATTAAGAACTACTACTACTAACGCAG
>Ga0302280_1002131_pt1 | contig 15536 bp, 14 predicted proteins | sample III_Fen_E1_1_FD_198771 | JGI IMG/M metagenome (GOLD analysis project Ga0302280, IMG submission 198771) | Peat permafrost microbial communities from Stordalen Mire near Abisko, Sweden - III_Fen_E1_1 | ecosystem: Environmental > Terrestrial > Soil > Wetlands > Permafrost | place: Sweden: Abisko... | reverse complement strand
GGATTAAGATTCCTACCGTATAGACCTTTAATTTGAGAAGTGCTTTTTTTAGCATTGGAATATCTCTATTATATAGAGAAATCAGCGTTAATTATACCCTTTTTAGCTTTCAAGACAGGCGATGTGAAGACCTTCGTATAGGTGCCATCTGGATTCTTCTTTTCAATCGTCACAATATACTCCCCACGAGGCACCAAGCAGTAATATCGACCGTATTTATCAGCAACCTTGTGAGCAATCTCCTGATTCACACCTGGCGTAATAATGCGCAAAATAGCAAAAGGTAATGGTAATCCTGTCTTTTCATCAGTGAGCTGTCCCGTCGTCTTCAACTTCACTCCAAAGATTTGCAAAAGCGCACAAAGAATATACAAAAGTACAAGGAGACCATTCATAATAGAAGGCTCGACAAGAAGAATAGCGACTGAGGCCAAACCTCCAAGAATGAAAAGTGCATCAGCTATCTTTGCCACGATTGGATCAGAAGGATTAAAGACCATACGATGCTTCGTCACCTTGATGACCTGATTCCAATCGAAGGCAATTGGATCCATTGGAATATTTTTTGCCACCACTGCTCCACTTGCGAGCATGAATGGATTTCCAAAATAAAGATTGTTATACAATTCGTCTTCTCCCTTCCCTTCAAGTCTCTTCGAGGGGAAAACGTAATTTGACTTATTAGCATGCATGGTAAAGACTCCCTCATCTGCCAGAAAACCATAGCGCCCATCAAGATCACTGAAAGCTTCTGTCACGTCCTTACCCTGACTATCACGAAGTACTACGTAGGCAGGGTCGATAGGCTCCTTCGTCACGCTGTCATAGACCACACCCCATGGTTGTTTCTTTCGTCGAAGACCGAGAAGGATGAGGAAGGCACTCCACAAATGAATGAGTGAGAGGCCACTCTGGAAGAGTGTGAAGATAAGTTGACCTATACCAATGGCCGCTCCAATCGGAGCGCCTATATTTAAAACAGGTGCGGCCGCATTGATAATCTTCTGCACCGGCACAGGAAGATCTTTTGGTGAATACGAAATATGAAGAGCCTTTGGCAAGCTCCCTGAAAAGAATGTCGTGACGGGTAAAATAAAATTCGGAATAGTTGTTGTCGAAGACCCTTGCGGAGGCGGAACAAAACCGCCACCGCCCGAGCCGCCAGGATTGCCTGCTGGTCCACCGCCACCGCCTGCACCTCCATCCGGTGGTGTTGATGGTGGAGATGTTGGCTCTACGGGTGGTGGAGGTGTAGGAGGTGTTGGTGTGACAATAGGAGGAGTGGGTATAACCGGTGGCGTAACAGGCGGAGTAACTGGAGGTGTAACAATTGGAGGTGGTGGATTTGGACTTCCTCCAGAAGAAATTGGTGTCGTAGGTGGAGGGGTTGAAGAACTTCCTCTCCATGACGTATTTACCTTATACGAGAGAGTGCCACAATAATTTTCTGATGAACAGTTGAAGGAGATCCATCCATAATTTTCAGACCAAGCAAAGCCAGAAAAATCACCAGTCGACGGGTCGATAGTCACCCCTCCATGTGTTGGATTAAAATTAATCCAGCCTGCTTGTTGTCCCCAGGCATAGCCAGAGAGTACTCCATTACCATCATTTAAGACGCCTCCATGTGTTGGATTAAAATTGATCCAACCAATATTTTGTCCCCAAGCATATCCTGTAAGAATACTGTCACCAACAGTTACTCCTCCATACGCTGGATCAAGATTTATAAGACCAACTGTAGGATTTAATCCGCGTGCATACTTATTAGTGCTATCAATATTGGCCGCAAATGCTGAGTGAGAAAAGAAGCTGGCAAAAAGAAAGAGCAGGAAAAATACCGAAAATGATTTAGCCACTTTTAATCTCATAGAACGTATTAAATTATAGCACGTCTTTTTAGAGCTGGCTCTCTGTTAATGCCTTGTTTATAGCAGAAATGATATCTTTTCGTTCAGACTCTACCCTCTCAAGAAGAGGCAGGCTCCATTCAGAGTTATCGAGAAAGGCAGTGAAGGAATGTAGAGAGACATATCCAAGTGTGTGCAAGATCCGGAGCACGAGAAGTTGTTCAAAAGCTTCAGGTGAGGCTTGATCTATTTCACGAGAACTCAAAAAATCAGCAGCGTGCCGAAGAGTCTCAAAAAGAGCCTCGTTTTTTTCTTCTCCTTGTACTAATCGCTTCACGAGAGAAAGCCCGCGCGCAAAGGCAAAACTGTCTGGTGACATTTTTGCGAGCAATTTTTCTACCAAGCCAGCACTCGTAAGTCGCCACATTTCTTTTCCACGCACAAGCGACACTTTGGAGTAGGAAAAATCCTGCAGTGAATAACGCAGTTTTGATTTTAAAAGTCGCACTCCTTGAGCGGCGGCCACGACGAGGCCAAGGTCTTTCGTAAATAGATAGACAATTTTATTGGCTTCGCCACTTGGACGACTATCTATAACAAAGGCCTCGGTCTGATAGATGTGATGTGACATACTATTTCGTGATTATTTTTCTATTCTCAATTTAAATGACATCTCGCCCGCCTTCACTTCCTCTCCGCCAACATTTTTAAATTCAATCGACGACAATCCCGTCACTTTAGTAATTTCAGTTTTAAATTGCTCTATCAATTTCTTGCCAGCCTCATCAGTGTCTACAGCAAGCGTTACTCTATCCCCCACCATGAGCCCTGCTTCCTTTCGCATATCTTGAATAGCTCGCATGAGCTCTCGCATGTTTCCTTCAGCTTGAAGTATTGGAGTAATAGCCGTGTCGAGTTCTACTTCTGTGGCAAGGTCTTTTTTATTTTGTACTGTCTTTACGTTCACTTCATCTTTAATAAGATCGAGAAGACTATTCGATAGCACAGCGTTTGTTTTCACAAAAAGTGATGCAAGTGGCTGACGCACCTTAATGCCAGCCTTGGCTCGCGCCTCAAGACCAAGCGATACAAGTTTTCGCACTTCAGCCATTTGCTCGAGCAATACTGTATCTACTTTTGCTGAAGCTGGCCAATCTGCAAGATGTACACTAAGAGGATCACTTTCTCCCTTCACTTTTTGATAGACATCTTCTGCCGTGAATGGAATAAAGGGAGCAATTAATTTCGAAAATTGAATAAGTACATACTGCGTAGTCGCTAATGCGGCGGCTTTATCAGCCTTGGCAGCCAAGCTGCACGATGAAGCATCGCCCGACGAAGCGTCGCCCTTAAAACGTTCGCGTGAACGTCGAAGGTACCACGTCGAGAGGTCGTCGACAAGATCAGCAATCGGACGTGAGGCCCTATCAAGCTCATATTTTTCCAAAGCGCTTGTCATTATTTCTCGGACCTCGTCGAGTCGAGTGACCATCCATCGATCGAGGACATTGGTACTTCCTCGACCCTCCAAACCTTCAACCTTCGTCTCACTCTTATACATCTCATAAAAAGAAACAACATTCTGCAAACGGATGAGAATCTTTTTCTGCACTTCATCAAGACCTTTCGAAGAAAAAGCTACTTCCTCAGCCTTCACTGCTGGCGACGAAATCAAAAAATATCGCAAGGCATCAGCGCTATACGTATCCACTGTTTCCATAAGTGGTGGATAATTTTTCAAACTCTTCGACATCTTGCGTCCATCTTCGGCCAAGATCAAACCGTTCACCACTACATTTTTATATGGTGATTCACCAAAAAGCTCTGTTCCAAGCACGATCAATGAATAAAACCAGCCACGAGTTTGATCAAGCCCTTCGGCAATAAAATCAGCGGGAAAAATTTCTGGTCGTGATCCTCCTAATAATTTTTTCTTCGCGTGCTCAAAAGGATAGTGCACTGAGGCAAAGGGCACGGATCCAGAATCATACCAAGTATCAAATACTTCCGGCACGCGTTTCATCTTGCCTCCGCACGAACACTTCCACGACAGATCATCACTGTAGGGACGATGAAAGTCGAGTTCGAATTTTTCATTGTGAGGATAGGCAGCAAAATCAAGAGTCTCATATTCTGCAGGTTCCAAACACAGCGCATATCGCTCTTCATATGCTTTATTCTTTATCGATTCAGTTAAATTTCCCTCCGTTATCAACTTCAACATAAGGAGTGGCGACTGATGACTGACAAGAAGAATTGTCTTGCCTTCATACTGAGAATCAATCTCAAAAACAAAGCGTAACATGCGTTCAATCAGTCCAGCAAATGTCTCCCCTTCTTCGAGAGCACTTTCAAAACGCTGAGAATATGAGTGCGTCTTGGCAAATTCCCCCCACGTCTTTATATTGGTCTTGCCCACTTTATATTCTCGCAGTCTTTCATCAAGAATAGGCTCACTCATGCCGAGAGTTTTTGCTACTATTCCGGCCGTCTCTTTTGTACGCAAGATGTCTGAGGCAATGATGAGATCAATCTTTTCTCCCTTCAATTTTTGTGCAGAGGTCTCAACTTGCTTCCTTCCTGTCTCCGTTAATACATTAAGAGTATCTGTTGGCGAGTCACTAATAAGATCAGAAAGATTGTTCAAAGCCTCACCATGGCGCATGATGATGAATTTATTTCGGCGAGTTTTTTCTTTTAATTCTTTAAGAGAGCCTAGAGCTTCTACCTTTTCACAGGTCTCGCATTTCCATACTGGAAGTGGCGCACCCCAATAGCGAGAGCGTGAGATGGCCCAATCGCGAGCATTGGCAAGCCAATCACCAAAACGGTTTTCTCCCACAGCTTGAGGTACCCAAGAGACCTTGCTGTTTGCCTTTACTAATTTTTCTTTAAATTCACTGACACGAACAAACCACGACGAAGTAGCGTAATTGAAAAGTGGCGTCTCGCACCTCCAGCAATGAGGATAGGAGTGAATAAATTTCTCTTTAGCAAAGAGAGTGCCGTGATGTGCTAAATATTTTATGATTTCAATATCTGCTTTTTGTACATCATCTTTTGGTTTTACAAGTTGCCCTGCAAAATCTATTACTTCAGGTTTAAAGGCTCCTTCGAAGGTGACATGCTGAATAAATGGCAAATTTTCTTTCTGTCCAAGACGAAGATCATCCTCGCCGAAGCCAGGAGCAATGTGCACGATGCCGGTGCCGTCAGTTGTAGTAACAAAGTCAGCACCATAGACCTTCCATCCCGTCTTTGCCGTGAGCTCCTTCCCTTCAGCATTCTTCAGTGGCAATGTTTGATAATAATTGAAGATAGGTTTATATGTCTTACCTATAAGGTCAGACCCTTTCATTTCATCGACGACCTCATACTCATTTTTCAAAACAGAAAGTCTCTCCTTCGCTAAAATAAAGACACCATCATCCTGCGCTTCCACATTTTTTATTTTTACTTTTACATATTGCACGTCAGGATTTACGGCCAGTGCCACGTTCCCTGGAAGGGTCCAGGGAGTGGTCGTCCACGCTACAAGAAAGGTGGCAGGTTGATCGAGTAATTCAAATTTTACATAGGCTGAAAGATCAGTGATATCTTTATACCCTTGCGTCACCTCAAAATTTGAAAGTGTTGTGCCGCAGTGTGGACAGATCTGCATTGATTTAAAACCTTCATAGATACGACCCTTATCGAAGAGCGTTTTGAAAGACCACCATACAGATTCTGTATATGATGGATTCATGGTGCGGTAGTCATGCTCCATGTCTACCCACCTTCCTAGGCGAGGAATAATTGTCTTCCATTCATCGGCATAGCGAAGTACGCTGTCTCGAGCCTTTGCATTAAATTTTCCAATGCCGTAATCTTCAATATCTTTTTTATTTTTCAAGTCAAGTTCCTTTTCAATCATGTTCTCAATCGGCAATCCATGACAGTCCCATCCCCACCTGCGAGGCACATGAAAGCCCTGCATCGTCTTAAAACGAGGAAGAACATCCTTCATTGTTGTCGGCAAGATGTGACCGAAGTGTGGCAGACCTGTAGCAAAAGGCGGACCATCATAGAAAATAAAATCACCTTTTGGAGACTCCTTCTCCAGTGATTTTTCAAAAATTGCATTCTCTTTCCAGAAAGCCAGTATCTCCTCTTCCCGCTTTGCTATCGGACTTTTAGGCTTTATTTGTTCAGTTTCTGATTGATTCACAGTATGTACAGAATAGCACACCGCTCCAAAGTTATAAAATAGAAAAGGCCGGCGCTGCACTGAGTGCAAACGCCGGCCCGTGATCAGATCTTACTGAACAAGCTGAGGAGATGCTGGGACTTCCCACTCGACCTTGTCCCGCGACGGCGGAAGGTCGTACCGATAAAGGACCACTAAATTGTTATTGCCAAAATTAATTTTCACCGAAGTCGTTTTGCTTCCAAACTGACCTCCCTTACCGAGTGTGACCACAGCATGTTGAACGGGAAAGACTAGGTCTACATTCTCTTTTCCGTTGACAAGCGATGCTACGGGGACAAACACCTTCTCTGCCAACCAGAGAAAACTGAAGGTAATACTTTTTATTTCTTCCTCCATTGGTACTGGGTCGCGGTTAATCATGAGCAGATCGCCTACATAGACACGCCCATCAAGTTTGATTTGTGCACTATGCCCGACAAAAAGAAGACTTCCCGTAAGAAGCGTCGGTATATCCTTAACTGGAAAATTGGTTGTCATTACTTCTATCCTTTCAATTTACTGCGTTTATGGTATCTGAATTTCAGGGTGCACAATACCACACTTCCTACATCTTTTCAACTACTGGAAGACCGAGAGTCGTTAGGCCGTTTTTCATCACGGTAGCGAAGGCCCAGGTCAAGGCAAGACGATAGTCCGTGTCTTCTCCTGCATCAATAATTTTATTAGTAGCATAAAAATGATTAAAGGCGGCGGCAAGCTGAATAAGGTAGGTCGTGATGTATTGTGGAGCCATTTCTTTTAAGGCAAGTTCTGTTACTTCAGGAAGTCTAGGTAATAATTGCTCAAGCAAGGTTACTTCTCCATCGCCTCTCTTCCCTTTCTCATCTTGAACACCTGCTTTCTCTAAAACAGATCTCGCTCGTACGTAGGCATACTGCAAGTACGGACCGGAGTCCCCTTCAAAAGAAAGTGCTGAATCAAAATCAAAAATAATATCTTTTCCTGGTGATTGTTTGAGAATAGAATATTTCAAAGCTCCAATTGCTACCTTCTCTACCACTTCTTTTTTTAATTCATCTGAATAATCGCGATCCTTTACTTTTTCTTCCACTCGCTTCTCTGCTTCTGCAATAAGTGACTCCCCAGTGATAACATCCCCTGTTCGTGAAGACATCTTTCCTGAAGGCAGACGTAGCATGCCGTGTGAGACATGCCGCATGGTGGCTCCGATCTTTGGAAAGACAAGCTCAATGACCTTCATTAGTACATTAAAATATCCACTTTGCTCGCTCGCCGTGATAACGATAGATGTGTCAAAAGGAAAGACATCGTATTTTAATTTAGCGAGACCAAGCTCCTTTGCCTCATAAGTAGGTAGTCCTTCTCGAGTAATGAAGACTCGTGTGTGAAGATCGTGTTTTTCTCCCGAAAATATCACCGCTCCCTCACTCTCTTCAAAGACTCCCTTCTTCAAATTTTCTTTAACGATTTCCATTCCCACCGGAGCAGTGGCACTTTCAAAAAAGTACTGATCAAAATGTGTGCCAAGTTTGGCATACAATTCTTCAAAATGTTCGAGGCTCCACTCTCTTCCTTTATTGTAAAAATCATTCACCTCTCCATCACTTTTGTCGTAAATCTTTTTGTTGATGACCTGAATATTTTTTTCAAGTTCGGCATTATCTTTTACTGCCGTGGCACCAAGAGCATAGGCCCTACCGAGATAGGCGACCTTTTCGTCGAGTGATGCACTGTCCTCTGGAAACGCTTTGTCCATTAAACGGATACCATACATAGTGAGGGCAACATGCCTTCCCACATCTCCTTGATAGCAGGCACGTTTTACTTCTGCTCCACTTACTTCGATGATGCGAGAAAGTGCTTCACCGATAGTGTTCGACATTAAGTGCCCAATATGAAATTGCTTAAAAGGATTTGGGTCAGTATATTCAATCACCACCTTCTTCCCTTTCAATGTTTCAGTCTTACCAAAATCTTCTCCATTTTTTGCAATGGCAAAGATTTCTTTTGCAAAATAGTCTGCTGAAAGATAAAAATTTATAAATCCAGGACCAGCCACTTCTACCTTTATTACCTCATCTGGCTTCGACTGATTTATTTTTGCCGTGATCTTTTCAGCCAGCACCTTTGGATTCATCTTCAATTCCTTGGCATAGCGAAGAGCAACATTGCTTGAGTAGTCGCCATTCTTTGGATCTTCAGGGTGTTCGAGAACAATTTCTCCTCCCCCTACCCCTTCTGCAGTCAGAGCCTGCTGTATAGATTTTTTAATCGTTTCAGTGATCACGGAGCTATTATAGCCTTAATTTATTGGTTTCTGAAACACCACCCAAAAATGACGGCAGGCGTAGTCTTTACCGAAGAACTGTGTGACCTTTTCCGGTCGCTCCCATTCAACAATTGAGAAACTATTGTACGTTGCTCTAATTTCCTCTTCGTCAAACGTCTTCTCAAATTTTCCATTGTCGTGATAAAAGGAATTCCGTTCTTCTGCTGGCTGCCTTAGAATCATTTCCTTATGAAACTCATCATCTAAACTTAACGTATAGAGCAGGAGAAATCCTCCAGGCTTTAACACTCTGTAGATCTCAGCAATTGCATTCTTGCGGCCATGTGCATCTTCAATGTCAGTGCTGCCAAAACAATCAATAACAAAATCAAACGTGTTGTCATCGTAAGGCCAAGCCTTAATAGCATCTCCAACACTAAACTCAGTCTTGTCCGAAACCTTTTCTTCTCGTGCTCTTTCTTTAGCTGTCTCAATGGCCGTTGGAGAAAAATCAAAACCATACATCTTTTTTATTTCTCCCTGCTTTACCAGACCAATAACATTTCTTCCCTTACCACAACACATTTCAATACCAACAAGTTCTGAAAGCTTTCTATTTTTTAACAAATCAAAAAACTTTTCTACTCCTCCCGAAACATCTTTTGAATCCATCTGCAAAAGAACATGTGGTGTCTCGTGTTCGTTGTTCCAAATCTTTTGTTGTTCTTCGTGCGTCATTCTTTCACCTATTTTTTAGCTCGCAATGCCTTATCAATCTTTGCTGCAATCTTCTTCATATCCTTTTCTTTCTTGCCACGAGTAGTTTCAGCGGCTGTACCAAGACGAATACCGGAAGGATCAAAAGCGGATCGACTCTCACCTGGAATCGTATTCTTATTCACAATGATGCCTGCCTTCTCAAGTCGCTCGCTTGCCTCGGATCCTGAAAGACCTTTACCATTCATCCAAACGTCCATCAAAATGAGATGTGTGTCCGTGCCGTTTGAGACAATTCTCCAGCCGAGATTTTGCAGTTCAAGAGCAAGAGTGGCTGCATTTTTTACAATCTGCAAGGCATATTTTTTAAAGAGTGGTGTTGAGGCTTCTTTGAGGGCGACGGCCACGGCAGCAATCTGATTCATGTGTGGTCCGCCCTGAAGACCTGGAAAAACTGCTTTATCGATGAGCTTATCAAAACCTCTCTCATCTTTCTTGGCAAAGATAAGAGCGCTTCGTGGACCGCGCAAAGTTTTGTGTACTGTAGTGGTAACGATGTCAGCGTAATCAAACGGCGACATGGCATAGGCCTTCCCTGCTACAAGCCCTGCGAAGTGTGACATGTCTACCATGAGAATAGCTCTGCAAGCATCGGCAATCTTTCTAAACTCCTTAAAATCAACAGTGCGAGGATAGGCAGTGAATCCAGCCACAATTATTTTTGGCTTCTCTGCTTCGGCAATCTTTCGGATCTCAGCATAATTGAGCATCTCTGTTTTTGCATCCACTCCATATGGCACCTGTACCCAAAACTTTCCCGTTGCTGAGGCCTTATGTCCGTGTGTAAGGTGTCCGCCATTTTCAAGTGACATTCCCATGATCTTCTCTCCCGGCTTTACAAGGGCAGTATAGACGGCAAAATTTGCTGGAGATCCTGAAAGTGGCTGAACATTCACATGCCATTTGTCTTCACTCAATCCAAAAAGACGAAGGGCTCTGATCTTTGCCAGCTCCTCAATCTTATCTGTATAAGTCTGCCCCCCATAGTATCGCTTACCAGGATAGCCTTCTGCATATTTATTAGTGAGCTCTGAACCAAGGGCTTGGAGCACATCTTCCGAAACAATATTCTCAGAAGCAATGAGATTGATAACACTTTTCTGTCGTGCTTTTTCAGATTTAATAAGTTTTTCAATTTGTTTGTCTTTCATTGGTTTAAAAAGAATAATGAGCAATTAATAGTGAGAGAAGAGTAAAGTTGGGTCGCTAAATCATAGTGATTCCATTTTATCATAAAAATAAGACCCGTCGATTTCAAAGATTTTTCAATTTTGTATCATAAAATTCTTGTACCTTCGATTTAAAATCTTCAAGACTGTCGTCATTCACAATGGTATAATCTGCCTGCTCAGCCAATTTTTTAATATCGACTTCAGTGGCAATATGTTCTTCACTGACAAATTGCTCAAATGACGTTTTGTCCTCTCCCTCCTTTTCCTTTCGTGCCTTTGTTCGCTCATATCGCTTTTCAATTGAGGCAGTGATATAGACGACAATATTGGGAGTAAAACTTCGCACGAGTTCCATGTCGGAAAGCCAGCGCATACCATCAAGGATGACTATATCGGTATTGGCATGGCGCACTCGGCCTAGAAGCGCTCTACTCAAGGTGCCCACTCCATAGGCCTTGTCCATTATGATTGCCATCTCTTGAAGGTTGCGACGTGTCAAAGGAACGTGCCACATAGTGAGCGTTTCCTTCAAAAGATCGGATGTGCGTAAATGTGTGAGGTTTGACTGACCGACAATACCCTCAAGCAATTGTGTGAAGGTCTCCTTGCCACTGCCATTCTCTCCCACAAGGCCGATGAGGATTGTTTTGTCCATGTCCTAACGTTACAGAAAACCCGTCGATCTCGCAAGAGACCGTCGGGTTTGATTTGAGTGTGAAGACAGATCTTTATTCTCCCTCTTTTTTCGTCAGACCCTTCATCAGGCGACTGGCGGATTTTTTACCTTTCAGGCCGAGAGCTTCATCACAACGAAAGTGATGGCGGAAACCTTCTTTCTCATCTAGCAGAGCATCTGTGGCCGAATCTTGCTCGCCTCTTAATGCAGTGAAGGCCTGTCTCCACTGGTGAGCATTTTCTGGAGAGAGAAGCCTGACCCTGCGTCTTCCCCTGATATACAAAGAGCTTCCTTGGAGAAGTCCCTTGAATCGCCGACAAGGTGTCCCCACCAAGATTAATCGTTGGAATGAAAAATACATGGTATTGTCCTCCGCTCGTAAGACGAGAATGACCTCGTCCTCTTTTACAAGCAACGAACCTTGACCAAACCTTCTCACCTCCCTGCTCCCAGGCTCGACGCGACGACATGGTTTTTTAAATTTACACATCATCACCTCTTCAAGAGTAAGCTCTTGCACCGAATTGCACTCATCAAAATGTCTGAGCGCACTTTGAACACATTCTGGATATTGTTCCATATCTTCCTTTCTTTTTTATTTTATTACCAACGAACTACTGACACAAACCTTAAGACAAACAAAACCGCCTTCTCTTTCGAGAAGGCGGTTTTGGAGTTGGGATTCGGCTATGGTATTGCTACCTTACAGAATCAGACAACAAAAACGCACCTTCTCGATTGAAGGGAATAATTGTTGCCTTTGTTGTGTAATTGCCGTGTGTCATTACACTCTTAAAATATCATTTTCTGTCCTTCTCGTCAAAACCTCCAGCCACTGTCATCTTTGCCTTAAGCGGTGGATGTGGGTCGTATGATTCAAGTGTTACCATTTCTGGTCTGAAACTATCGAGGTCTTTAATATCGTCACTCAGCACTAAACGAGGAAATTCTTTTGGTGTTCGAGTAAGCTGTTCCTTCACTTGCTCCATATGATCCTCATAAATGTGCGCATCACCGAAGGTGTGAATGAATTCGCCTGGCTCATAGCCAGCGATTTTAGCAATAATCATAGTGAGGGCTGAGTAGCTCGCAATGTTGAAAGGCACTCCGAGGAACATGTCGGCACTTCTCTGATAGAGTTGGCAGGAAAGCTTATTGCCTTGCACATTAAAGTGAAAAAGGATGTGACAAAGTGGAAATGAGAGGGCGTCGCCAGGCTTTGCCATCGAATACAAAAATTGTGGGTTCCAGGCTGAAAGCACGGCATGCTTTCGCTCTGGAAAATTTTTCACAGTGTCAACGACCCAGGCAAGCTGGTCGATCTTTCGTCCATCTGCCGCTGGCCATGCTCGCCACTGTTCCCCATAAATACGCGGTAGATCTCCGTGTGCCTTGGCAAAATCATCATCACTTCTTATTTTCTCAACAAATTCTTCGAGAGTAAGCGCTGGCAATTCTCCTTTATCCGCCTTCTTCTTATAGATCTTGTATGGGTAGTCATTCCAAATTGGCACCTTATTGTCGACAAGATATTTAATATTGGTCTGACCTGACATAAACCAATAGAGCTCCTTCATAATACTATTCCAAGGAACTTTCTTTGTAGTGAGAAGCGGAAAACCTTTCGAAAGATCAAAACGAATCTGACGACCAAAGACACTCTGCAAACCATTTCCCGTATTGTGGTCGTGCTTGAGAAGACCGTTATCTAAAATATCTTGCAAAAGATCAAGATACTGATATTCAGGGTGGCGAGTATCTTTGCTCATATTATTTCTTTTTTAATTTAATAAGCGGTCTCTTTTTTGTCACAACCTTACTCTTTGCCTTCGTCTTTCTATTACTCTCTTCAGGTGGTGGAGCAAAATTATTCCAGTTATTTTTTGAGAATCGTCCTGTCACTTTATAATCTTTTTCTGGCTCAGCAGTCATTTGAGAGAACGTGAGCTGGCCGATCTTCATCTTTGGGCGCAGAATAATAGGTACATTATTTAAATTGCAAAGCTCGAGGGTGACATTAAGAAAATGTCCAGGGTTGATAAGACCAGCAGTGTTGTGCACCATAAGACCAATGCGGGCCAAACTACTCTTGCCTCCAAGCTGAATAAGGTATTTTTCTGAACCGAAAAAATCGTGTGACGAACCGAGCACACTCACGCCTGGATGAAGCATAAAGGCTTCACCATCTGCCACTGTCACTTCGTGCGTCTTAGCATAGATCTTATTAACGGGATCAATGAAATTAGTACCGTATTCATCATTTATAATAAATTTATTACCGAGCAAAATATCATAACTTGCAGGCTGGAGTCGACTCTCATCAAAGTCTGAGAGTGTGATCTCCCCTGCCTTCACTGCCTTCTTAATATCTTTATCAGCTAAAAACATGTCTTTTTATTATTAAAAATTAAATTATTCAATAGTGAATGTCTTGTCCGTACCATAATACTCCGGCCAGTGGGTGTTGTAAAAGGCAAACATTCGCTCGAGCCTGTCTTGCTGGAGTTCTTCAATGCCGAAATCAGACATCAAGGCTTCGAGACTTGTTTTGGCCTCGGCGGTATGGGACTGGTCGTCGACGACCTTCTCAAACTCAGCTAAATACCCATACCCTGCATTCTTATCAATACAAATGGCCACATCTCCAAGCTGATACTCCTCCCTCTCTCGTGACCACTTTGCCTGATATGAAAGACCAGCTCCCAGTAAGAGTTGGTCGAGCTCATCGAGCAACATCGGCATTACAGCCTCAAATTCCATTCGAGAAACTCCGTTTGAACTTGAATGGTCGTCGAGTGAAGCTTTCATTACAAGAATAACCTTACCATTTGCATCTCGCGTACGGATAGAAAAATTCTTTCCCTCATACACAATCTTCGAGAACAACTCTTTTTTATCTTCCGACAAGTGTGGCAAGACTGCATCGTGAAAGGCAGACAAATCGGAATAGGTAAAATAATGATTGAGCTGCTTACTCGACTTCTCTGGAGAAAATGTGCCACCTTTTTCCTGTATCTTCTGCTTCAAAGCATCGGCCTTCTCTTTAGCACCGAGCAAACTCTTGATCTCAATTTCGTATTGTTGTGGCATGATGATGGAAGTATAACAAGCTAGAAAAAATGAACAAATCTAGACAAAAAGAAAAGGCTCTGGTCTTGCAACCAGAGCCTTTTTAATTATCGGCTATTGTTTTTTAGTCCCTTTTTGTACAAAATCCCCGAAATGCAGGGACTCCGAGTAGGTCAGCTTGATACCTGGCAGAGCGACGTAGAGACTTGGAATCTTTACGATCAGCCAGAACTTTTTCAAGTGCCTTCCGAATCAGCTCCTGCAATTCCTCCACCTCCTTGAAAGGGGTGATCTCCACACCAGCGAGTTTCAGGCAGTCACTCGGAAAGCGACTGATCTTAATTCCGTGGTGGGCGCAGGCAAGCATTGGCAGACCGTTCTCAGCCCGCAGAACAATCTCGCCGCCACGACCATCCGAACCATCGCTCGAGAGAAAGAAGATGATGGCGAGATCTGCTGACAAAGCTCTTTGCTTGTCAAAAAGATAGATGTTCTCAACCGGTTTCGGTTGCCAAAGGTCGATGTCGAAAGCCCATGTAAGAAGTTCGACGTTAAATGAATCGCGTATCCAACTAATGATGTGTCTGATCTTTTGTTTCTCTTCGTCGGTTTTGACATGAGTTAGAGAAATGATTACGTAAACTGACAATTTATTCATTGTTTTTTCCTCCTTCAACAACATTACCTTTTTTGATTTAAAAAGCAATCTCAGAAATATGTTGCTCCATTTTCAACAAAAAGGCATAATGGAACTCATGATAAAAGCTTTTATTGTAGCGGCCACCACGGCAGACGGATTTATTGCTAAAAGCGCTGACCACGGCGCCTATTGGTCGAGTACAGATGACAAAAAGCGCTTTGTAGAGCTCACAAAAAGGGCCGGCGTCGTCGTCATGGGTTCCACAACATATAAAACGCTTCCTCGCCCTCTCAAGGAACGTGTGAATATTGTCTACTCTCGAGATAAGACATTCGAAGGTGCTGAGGTTACTCAAGATGAACCGCTCGCCCTTCTTCAAAAGCTCGAAGCTCGCGGCTTCACTGAAGTAGCCATCTGCGGGGGTTCTCACACCTACAACATGTTTATGAAGGCTGGTGTCGTCGATACTCTCTATCTCACCGTCGAGCCTCTCGTCTTCGGCCAAGGCATTTCCCTCTTCAGCGAAGACATGAATTATCACCTCGAATTAATTTCTCACGAAAAATCCGAACTTGGTAGCCTCATGCTTGAATATAAAGTGCACTATCAAAGCAATCAATCGAATATCTGAAATAAAAAATAATAACCTTTTGTTTCTCTGGCCAGTCCCCGCCCAACCCCAGAAGAAACAAAAGGTTATTATTTTTTATTTAGATATTCTTTGTACCTTTGAATAATACTGAATCCTTCAAAAAATTTGCTGATATCGGTGTATGGCTCCTTACTCTTTTCTTTCATGTCTGAGGGTATGGTCATAGTTTGCACTGTGTAGTCCTCCGGCTTATACACGATAAATCCCATATTACACTTGAG
>Ga0302280_1002129_pt1 | contig 15557 bp, 17 predicted proteins | sample III_Fen_E1_1_FD_198771 | JGI IMG/M metagenome (GOLD analysis project Ga0302280, IMG submission 198771) | Peat permafrost microbial communities from Stordalen Mire near Abisko, Sweden - III_Fen_E1_1 | ecosystem: Environmental > Terrestrial > Soil > Wetlands > Permafrost | place: Sweden: Abisko... | reverse complement strand
AACTTTCAAACAGTAATATTCCTTTCCTAAGGCCAGTCGCTTTGCAACTTCTAAAACGGAGAAGCGATGGTTCTGATATACCGCTAGCCAAATCCAGGAATATTTTTTAGCATACAAGGATAGACTCACTAGGTTCGATAATAAACCGGCTCTTTTTGCACCAATAACTATACTCATATGATAAAGCATTTAATAAAATTAACGTCGACAATAATATGATTCTATTTTTACCATCATTTAAGAGACTATAAATAGATAGTTAATAGATGAGATTTATATCATGCGGCAGTCATGTGATGAATTAGTGACACCACTCCTTCCCTAATAGAACGTAAAATTGTGGTCTAAATACAGGGGAGATCTATCACCTCGCCATTTTAGGGGTGGAGGTGCTCAATCTCATTAAAATATCCTAACTATATTTTTCCGTCCTGATAGAGGCCGATGTCAAACTTTTCATGTATATCGATTATATCTTTGATTTACTCTATTTTCTGCTTAAAAGCTTTCTATTAACCGATTCTAATCAGCGGATAGGGCATCAGTTTGTTAGCGCTAACCTCTTCAAGCAACAGCAAACAGGGATGATCTCTGCAAAGGTAGTGTGTTTCACACATAGATTTATTCTGTACGATATGCCCTCCAAGAAAAGTGCTATACCTGCTGATAATGCTGCGATCAGCAACAAACTCGAACTTACTCTAGCTTCCTTTGACCATAATGTTGCTACTACTATCAATAATAGTGTAGTAACTGAAATACCGAGAATATTTGGCGTGAACCAGCTTCATTCTTGTTGATAAAGAAACTCCTCCTCCCAGTATAACTGCTCGTTTATTATCCTATTTCACCTATTTGATATCGTTAATCTTCGGAGGCACTCCTTCAATGGCTGATTCGATGCATATTTCTATACTTCTGAGAGCTCTTTCAAAACTGAGCTGACATAACTTGAACTACCCTCGATGGCTTGTATACAGCCCAGGGTATATCTGAAATTTATATGGCAGATAGCTCTTCATTTCAGATTGCAGCCAAACATCCACCCTTCCAAAATTGACGACCCCCTTATATTTACTATACATTTCTTCCCAAAATTGTGCGAAATAGTGACATGCTTTCTCAGTCGAGTCGCACGCCTGAATAATCCACACGGTATCGGCATCACCCAGCAAGTATTCGTAGTTATCAGGTGTGAGAGTGAGTGACTCTGACGGTATTTGATTGATAAATCCGCTGTTCTTATCGTAGTTTTGTCTCTTCTCGGAATTGCCCAGAATCTACCATGCCTGCATAATCGAATTGAATTTCTCCTTACAAGTTTTGCAGTTGGGATTTTTATCAGGATGATACTTTAACACCAACTTACGATACTGCGCTTTCAACTCAGCATCAGTTACACTGCTGGATGTCTATAGCACTTCGTAATGATTGATTTAGCTATCGAAGCGAAATTGTGAGAGCTTCACGTAGATGACGCTCTGGTACTGGAGAAAGCCTAGCAGGACAAGTCCTATCATCAAAAAGTAGAAAATGGTGCAGGTATCGCCCTTTTTGTTTTTGTTGCTGATTAAGATCTACTCGAGTTTACTCTCCTATTTGCCCTCCTACTCCTTCCTCAATCTCTACTCCTCTTTCTCTCGCTCCAGTTGCAATTTGCGTTCTGATTTTTTCTACTTTCTGATTTTTTACTTCTCCTCTCGCTCTAGTTTCTCCTTGGCTAATCTATGATCCAACTGTTCCTTTTACTCTGGGGTGAGTTCGATCTTTGGCTCTTCCCTTTTCGGTGGTTCCTTTTGATTGAGCAAGAGATGTTCCTTGCTAAAATCGAAGTTAAAGATGGCCTTCTCCTTCTGATAGAGTGCACTTGCATCCGCCTCCTCCTACTCGTCGTCTTCCTTCTCTATGAGTTGCGCCCATTTGGATTTGCCCTCTGCCCTATCCATCTCCTCATCCTCCTCCTTGTCAGCCTTGCGCTTATTCTTGCGTGGGGGCATATAATAATCAACTATGATATTTGTATATTAAACCACTAAATCACTGAATCACTCTGACATTTCGTCAGAAGCATTGTAGGCTTATGATCCCTGCTAGTTGTTCTTTTATATCCTGTTCACCTTCCTACGACGACGCCTGCGCTAGGATGATCTCATTTATTACTCGCCCTCCTATGATTTGTCACTGCCATTGTTCAGTTTTATCCCCGCTGTCGGCCAGTTCTTGTCATTGGAATCACGAACACTCTCCTTACCCAACTAAAGACTGTTGAAAGCCGTGAACTCGATTTGTTTATAGGTCTGCCGACCTTTGCAGAAGATCAGCACTGCCAGCAAAAGCAAGACTAAACTACCAACTGGCATCAGCACATAATGAAGAGGTAGCGATGTGTCTGTAGTTGTATCAGTCTAACTATTCTGTGCCAAAGCACGTGCGGCAATAGAAAACACAAGCATAGCTCTTTCGAATTGATACATATTCATAACATTATGAGGTTAGCCAACGGCTTCCTGAAGATTGATAATATCAGTCATGAGAGTTATCAAGTGCGAAGTGGTTAAACTCACTCGCTGTGTAGATCAATCTCCTTCTCCTTATGACTTTTTCGTTTGATTAGACCCTACAGCGTCTCTTCGGCGAGCTTTTAGAGGTAGTGAATGTAGAATTATTCAGATCCCAAAGGGATACTAATCAACTCCTGCTACAAGTTGATTCGATGGCTTGCTAATTGTTTCATCTACTCGATCTATTCTGGTTATTTGGCACCGAAAAGCTCATTTACACGATACTCGTGGTCTAGATAGGAGAAGAAATACCAAGATCGAAACCGTTAGAAAGAGCGAAAGAGAATGGCGTTTCAGCTCCAGTGGAGATGGTCCTATCTCTGATGCGTTCGTTGAGGTGGCTATTATTGTCATCTTCCATTGTGTTGAGATCACCAACCACGGCCTAGTTGGATAAATTGATAGTAGTGTTGCTATCAGTTTGAGCGATGGGGCGGAGTGCTTCTTCCTCCTCGACCTTTCTCTCCATATTAAAGGCCATAATAACTAAATCGGGCGCATCCTCCACTTTGTACTTTTCGAGTTAATGAAAGGTAAAACTGACTTCAGGAGAACGTTCTATAAATGTGATTTTGCTTTTGGTGACCTCCACATAGCCCATCTCGTAGCCCACCTCTCGAACTATATCCATTAAGTTAGCGCCAAGAGGCATATACCCCACGAAAGCATCACTGCGACCTTTTGAGCAGTAAATTATTTGCAGCTGCAAGGTGCGTTTGAGTGAGGAGGGAGGGTCGCTAACGAAGGTAAGGAGGGGGTGAGTTTGTTTGCGGGATCGATCGATCATCCTCCATAATTCTGGGCTCACGGCAGTCCAATCTAGTTGTGTATTGATTTCGAGGTTTATTTTCAAGGAAGTGAGCTGGAGGTAGTTGCACTTGACTTATAGCTATTCGAGCAGGTGGGTCTTATAGTCGAGCAGAAAGCGATCGCTGCATGTGAGAGGGCGTACACATAGTGAATGAGGTTGAGTTCGGGGAGGGATAGATCCTATTTCCGCGTGGCCAATCGATTGAGGGAGCAGAACTATTTCCACCTAGCTAGTCGGGAGAGTACCATGATTCTGGAACTAGGTAGTTAAGACCAGGTCGGACCACCGCTATCCCTTCGAGGAGACTGCTGCTGCTCATTGTAATTATTCCCTTTAATTTATTTCATCAAGAACTCATCTTATTAAATAGGTTGCAATTCAGTGGAAAACCATCAGCGCTAACTTAACCCAACTCTAGCTATTGAACAGAAAAACCTGAGGGACAAAAGCTTTCGATCAAAAAATTAAACAATACAACTACGAGCGCATTATAACTCTTTTATACGCTAATTAGTTATGAATGATCGGATAGAACTCATATCAATAGTATGAGCGGCCTAATTCGATGTGTCCCCTGTCATTCATATGAGTGCGTGCCCCCTATTGCCGTCCTATTTATTGGGCTGTCTTTCTGTTAGATATTTCCATAAGTGACTCGGTATAGACTATTTTATAAAGAGTCACTTCGTTAAAAAGGACTATAATACGGTTTGTATATTTGTAAAAGTGTTATGTCCAAGCAAGTTGCCAAGAGGGGAACAACTGACAATAACAAACCCACCTATCATGCTGCCCAAATTGAAACCCACTCCAGAAATCGCAACATGCATCGACAATTGAACTAAACACTCACATCTATTAACACCGCTATCTCACACAGAGTAGAAAACTGCAGCACTATAAATTCATGCGACGAAGAGAGTGACTCCAGCAATGTTCTTAATATGGGTTTCATCGCTGACGACTCTCTTTTACTGTTTTCCAATTCGTAATCGGTAAGGAGTGATGCCTTCTCTATCTCTGATATTTCGGCCATACCATGCCGCGGTAACGACCCCTCTCCTCATTTCTTAGTAATGTAAGAATAGATAAGTGGCATGGAGGAGTGGCCAGCCCAAAAGGGTTCCTTTAAAAAGAAAAGCTATAAAAGGAATAATCCTGCAGTTGAAGAGGAGGGGGAGCGGGGCAATGCTTGCAACCGATGTTATAAGAAAAAAATAGACGACAAAATGAGAGTCGTGACCATTGACCCCTCTTCTAACAAATAAAAGAACGATCAACCATAAACTGGGTACTTGTTGCGCAGTCGAATGAAAAAGATAGTTGAGAAAGGAAAGAGTTCAGCGCAGGCAATAATCACCGCCATCAGCAGTATCTGCAGTGGCTAAAATAAATCTGGCTAAACCTGAACTCGCTTCTCAAATTGATAATTGCCTTGCCTTTGCAAAGTCTTTAATAAATATCGTATATGTAAACAATAGAAAAGTTTCTATGTTTGTTTTCATAATATTTTAATGAGTGCGTAGACCTTCCACGTAGAGGCCTTCATCTTTGTAGTGATTTTGATGGTTTACGTTCTAACCTCTCACGTCATCGAAAATCGGAGAGTACCCTACCTGCACGAGTCGTCCATTGCCATCCTGATGGGCATTCTAACTGCCGTCATCGCAAAATACGTACTCCTTGCATTACACAGGCCCTGGGAAAGCAGATTGACTTCTCCAATGATCTTTTCTTCACGATCATACTTCCACCCATCATCTTCTCAGCGGGTTACAGTCTACGTAAATCTCTATTCTTTTAAAATTTTGGAATGATCAGCTTTCTTGGCATTGTTGGAACTGTCATCGGGTTTATCCTTATAGCGGCTTACCTCATCATGCTTAATCACATCTTCGACGTACTCACTCTCACAGAAATTTTAATGCTAAGTAGTTTGCTCTGCGCTACTGATACCGTTGCTGCCAATTCCATGATTAAAGCCGATAAGTTTCCAGTGTTAAACGCGGTGCTGTTCGGTTAGGGCATTCTTAATGACGCAGTGGCTATTATCCTATTCGGTACAATATCAAAACTAAACCTCGACTAAACGGGCGAATTCAGTTACAAACTAGTGGAGCAGATGACTCTTGACTTCAGCTACCTGTTCTTCTTCAGTCTGGCTTTCGGTACGATCAGTGGGTTTGGCTTGAGCTATCTCTTCAAGTTATATGAATCTATCAATCATCATCCTATCAAAGAGACCAGTCTAATTCTACTGAATGGCTATCTAACATATCTAATGGGAGAACTACTCGGCCTATCAGGGATCATCACTCTATTTACTTGCGCCATCATTATGGGCCATTACTCTTTCATGAACATCTCATAGGAGTCACAAAGTGGAACAGGTCTTGCCTTCGAAACTGTCAGTTACATTTCCTAAGCATTCGTGTTTACATATCTCGGTGCCTCATCCCTAAGTATTGATAGTGATTGGATGTCTGTTTTCATTGCCTTCCTGCTGCTATTGAGTTTGCCTGTGGTTAGAGCCATAATGGTGTACATTTTGCCTTTGATTTACTATTGTTTCGGCAAAAAATTTATCCTCTCTAGTAAATAACTTAAAATTTGCTGGTATTCTGGCATCGTTAGAGGAGTCATCGCATTTGCCCTCTGTTTGCAGATTGACACGCAGCATAAGAAGTTCATTATCACAGTTGCATTAGTCATCGTAATGGTCACTACATTATTGGGATCGTCCCTAATGCAAACCTTTGTGAAATGGATAAAACTATAAGTCACAGTTCAATAGGAGAAAGAACCACCGTACATATCCCATAACTTAGATTGTCTAGCCCTTCCCGTGAAAAACGGCTTTTGGCAGGTGCCCGTCTTTAAGGAATGAACCGTGTCGCTTCTAAGTACAAGGATATCGGTGCGTCTGTCTAGAAAGAGGAATAAAACGCAATGTTCCCATCCAAGCAATAAGGCGCCTTTTCATCTTTCTAGAGTAAATACCTCAAACCAATCTTTGTCAAGCCAACAGATTCAGCTCATGAAATCACGTATTCGATTTAGGAGTTCAAAAAGATGAGAGAGAACAAAGGACTAGTGTCAGATGAATGATTAGAATTTATTAAGATTTGATTTGAATTATCAAATAGGAGAATCTATTGTCATGTTCGTTTTAATTTAGCTTTAACATGGCTCTGCCGTTGTTTTTTCAAACTGGTCTGCTTCGTATTCATCGCAGGCTTACGCTCAGGGCTTGTGAACAGATTTTTTGGTGGTACTTTCGCTATCACACCTCCAGTATTGTACTTCCTATCAGTGGTCTTACTGCGTTTCTTACTGCTCCCCCGAGTCTTATGGCTACTCTGGGCCTTCAGTCTACGACTATTGTCTAATTCTTCCAACCTAATAATTAATCTTTTCTCATAATTCTCCTTGACTTTCTCAATTAATTTATATCGATTGATGACGTTGTTTTTGGAACTATAATAATTGACTAAACTTTCATTACGCTGGCGCAACCATTGCTGTAACAGGAGATAATAGGTTGTAGTGAGAGTGTTGTGCTTGTTGTTTTGAATGGCGGAGTGGAGGGGTTCAACTGAGATGGATAGCTGCTTTATTTGAGAAGAGATGTGCTCTTCGACAGGAAATGTAGAAAGACCTTGGATTAGACCAGAAACAATAGGTATAGGACTGAATTTACAGAACTTATGGCTGCGTATCTCCTCAATAGATGCTCTCTTTGACGGATCAACCTCTATCAACAATTTCAGAATATCGACTAACTCTTCGCTTGCATGCTAGGGTAGTTCATATTTACCTTCCCTAATCAAACGATACAGTTCTGCCGAATCTTAATGATCAAAGGGCAACATTCCAAAACACATGGCATAGAGTATAATGCCCAGATTCCATGTATCGATTTTGATGGGGTCATAAGAATTGCCAGAAAGCATTTAAGGAGCTGCGTAGCTGGGACTACCGCAGGCTGTGATGAGTTGTTCTCCTCTACTGTAGACATTACTCAGCCCAAAGTCGATGATTTTCACGTTGTATTTATAGTCGAGGAGGATGTTTTAAGGCTTGAGGTCGCGATGCACCACTCCTAGCTCGAGCAAGTACTAAATAGCATTAACCATCTGCTGTAAGACTCTACTGGCCTCAAACTAAGTCAGCTTTTCATTCTTGACGATATGCTGAAACAACTCCCCTCTACTTGCATACTCAGTTGCTACATAGTAGTATCGTTGATCCTCTAGTATCTCATAGAGTTGAATGATATTGGGATGACGCACCTTTCGTAGAATTTTTAGTTCTTTCGCGAGACGTTTATGATCTGCTTCTGATATGATTTTTTGTTTGTCGATGAGCTTGATAGCGACCTGCTCGTTGGAATGGACATGTCTAGCTATCTTGACTTTGTTAAAGGTACCTTGGCCGATGGTCTTGCCGATAATGAAATCGCCGACTCTTCTCCCTTCGTCTCTGTCGGAGCCCTCTGCTTCCTCGGCCATTTAAATTTAATATTATAAATAAATCCTAACTAATCTTTTGCTCACTTGCTAAATTTGATGAGATCAGCCCAAATATTATATTTCGTTCTTAAAACATAATAATACCTTATGCATTAGAGGGTTATCAGATTGATAACATTATTTATTAGTAGATTTCGGCTCCCAATATTATGGAACTATCACTTGCCAAAAAGACAGCAGCAGTCAGGGACGACCCCGTCAAACAAAGCCACTCCTCGCTCGACAAAGCTAACAAAAAGCAAATATCCTTCAGTAGATGTGAATTGATTTAGAAGTCAACAGCACGCTGCAGAGAAGGAGTAACGGACTCGTCTTCAAATTTGGAGGGTAGGAAAAATAGGAAAAGGAGAAGAAGGAAGCCTTAGGAGAGGAATTTCCTGGCTCGAATAAGAGGAAATACCTTAAAAATTATCAGTTACCAAAAATTAACTCGCCATCTAAATATAAGAAGGAGGACAGCTCCAAGTACGAGGAGGAGACCAATGAAAATTTGATTGATGATGAGGAGAGACTGAGTAAAGTTTACTTTATATAGGCTATCAGAAGAAATCATTGACTTTAGACAGCCCGTCCAAAAAGCAAAGGCTCAGTCCCCTCAAATCAGTAAATTATCAGTGTATCGTGCGTACAAAAGCTGGCACTAACGGCAAGCAGCCCAAAGTAAACCAGGACATCGCCATAATAGACTAAAAATTGCCGCATCACTTAAAGCTATTTTGCATCTGCGATGGGCACGGTCTAAACGGTCATCTGGTTTCTGCCTTCATCAAAGCAGCCTTGATCAGTAATGATACGACTATAAAGAGAAAACCTTACTGCTCCTTTGAAGAAATTACATAACCACCCCGACAAGGATAAACTTACCGAAATTATCTACCTCGCGTTGCAGAACACCAATCAACAGCTGTTGGAGTCAGATATTAACACGGAATTGGCAGGAAGTACACTTGTAGCCGTTTTTGTGTACGAGGAGAAGTTTCTAGTATTCAACGTTGGAGATTCAAGAGCCATTCTTCTAAGGCAGCGGGAGACTGGTTTAAATAAGGAGGAGGAGAACAATGCCAAATTTCCACAGATTAGTACCATGAATATGAGGGGGGAGCACGAATGGACAGTTATACCTCTATCGGTTGATCAAAAGCCGGATCGATAGGATGAGAAGGAGAGAATCATAAAAAACGGAGGAAGGGTATTTGCTCAAAAGAGTGAGACTGGAGAATAGCTCGGTCCACTGCGAGTGTGGATGAAAGACGTTTTGATGCCTGGATTAGCTATGACACGATCTTTTGGCGATAAAGCGGGCATTAAGGCAGGGACTAATGCTGAACCAGAGTTAATCGAGCACCATCTGTAGAGCAGTGATAAGATAATCATAGTTGCGTCTGATGGCGTTTGGGAATATCTCTAGAACGACGATGTGATGAAGATGGTTACTCCCTATTTCGCTAAAGATGACCTCAACGGAGCTGCAGACTGCTTGCTGAGGAAGAGTGTTGAGACGTGGTCTAAGATGAACTGGGCTCGAGACGACATCACCTTTATTCTGGTAAAACTCAACAGTATCTAAAAATGATATCTTCCTTTAGATTATGATAGAATAAACCCATGGATCACTCGGATAGTTTGATAAGAATACTATCGATTTCACTTTACACCCCTCGGAGAATGTTCAATTTTTCTTGTATTTTGGGGTTGGCGATGTCTAGTTCCGCCATTGTCATTTCTTTAGTTTCTTACTTAATCCTCATTTAGTATTGTCCTAACAGTTATCGATCATCCTTTATTTTTGCCTTAATCTCTGCAGCTCTCTTTTCCATTTTCCTGTTCTTTTTGCTCTGCTTTTTTATGGTTTGAGATTTATCAGCCAACTCCTTTTCTAGCTCAACGATGGTCTTGTTCGCTTTGACAGTTTATCGATCGTATCGCTCCTTCTCCTCTGTTTTTATTTTCTAGTAAAAATTACGTTGCCGCTATAATTATTCTGAAACAACAGAACAATATTGCCAAAAAGCGCCCTCTAACGATTACTCGTTCCGAGATGTGCCCTTGGAACTGGTTGGGTCTGGAAATTTTAGAGTGATTTCCTGCTTTTGCAGGGGAATCACACGATGGCAAAAGCAGTCAGAGAGATAGTTCCAAACACGTTGAGTTTATAGATCCATACTGATGATATGGCCTGTCTTTTGAAAATGCTTGAAGGCATCAGCATTTTTGTATCGACCACACCCCACTCGGTTGCACACCATGCAAATCCAATTATCTTCGGGCGAACTGCACTCCTCACAACAAGTCTCGTGTATTTGTTTGGCTTTTCTATTAATGGTAAGACATGTTTTGCAATGACTTGGTTCAAGGATGATCTTGTTCATAAGCACACTGGGAGATAAACCAGTTAACTCGTACTCCAGTTTTTATAAGCAGGCCATGCATCTCGGTATCTCTATCCACTTCTGTTTATAGATATTAATATCTTCCTGTTGATTGAAGGAGGATATTTTGGCCTAATTTGATATTTGTTCATTGATTATCATAAATATCTCCCATAAATGGCCTTCCTCTTGAGTAGATTTAACAAGAGTTACTTCCTTAATGTAGAAGGCTAGCTGATGATAAGACTCACTCAACATATTGTAAAATTATTCACTGATCGCGATGCTTCTGAAGTACACTACGAGACACATGAGTTCATCGGAGTGAGTCTCTACTTTAGTGATGGTTTAGATAAGTTAGATGTGATCCATTCTCTGTTCCAGATGAGCCAAGATGTCTTTATACTGAACCTCAGAGACATCGCTCACAAAGACAATTTATGTTTTAATCTAAAGGGCTGTCTGGAGATTGAGACAAACTTGCTGGGAATGATCCTTGGCCCCTTCCGTCTTGCATTTAAACAAATGGACATCTCCAACCAATTGACTGACTTTCCTCGGATTTTGCTTCAACAAGGGACTGTTTTCTTTAAACTCTATCTCTCTGAAAGGTAGTTCTACTAGCTTCCTGAAAGGGCTTTCTTTTCTGTTTCTGACATCCTTGGCGTTAATCAATAATTTATACATTTCTAGATTATTATAATGAAAAGTTAATCATGCTAAATTGAATATCACTTATCTGTCTTAATAAACAATTACAAATCACTGCTCATACTTGGTGAGATAGTCCACAAACTCTTCCCTCGATATTTTATGATCATGGTCAGTATCAATTTGGTTTAAATAGTACTCAATCTCATCCTTATTGCTGCCCTTCAGTATCTCTTTTAGCTCAAGATATCCCGTATTGCCTTTGTCAAAATAATCAAACGCCTACTCCAACGCCGAACGCACAAACAATTTACTCCTGCCCTCCATCGCCACTATAAACTCGTTAAAATCAATCTAACCTGATTGATTTGCGTCGATGGTACTTACAATTCCCTTCACTTACTACTCACTATGGCCACCCACTTGTTTATCGAAGACCTATATCAGTTCAGGAACTGTAATAACTCCGTTCTGATCCTTGTCAATTTCGTTAAATATCTCTGCCAGTTTCTGCCGCTACTGTTGGCTAATGTTTCTGGCAGCGAGGAAGCATTCCAAAGCCGAGATCAAATTGTTGCTACGCTGAATAAGAATACAATTACATAGTATTTTTATAGCATTTAGATGTTGCCCAGACTGATCTGCTTTTGTTATTCAGAGGATTGGTGAAACCAATGATGCTGAGAGGCTTATTGAGCACTTAATCTCTTATGGATAGTTCTCTGTAGCATACCTTTTAGCAAATCTTTTGCATCCATCGAGAGGTTATTTAGGTAGCCTTCGTCGAACTCAAGGTTCATTGATGTCACATTGAGCTTAGTATCGCACTCAGTCTTTCCCTTGAAAGGAGAAACACCCGTAAGAAGTATAATCATTAGTACGCCACTGCTCCAAATATCTGATTTTTCAGTTAGTAACCCCTTCAAAGCTTAGGGACCGAGATAGGGCATTGTTCCAGCTATCGGATAATTCTGAATGATCTTAAATTTGGTCTGTACGGCCGATCCAAAATCGATGATTTTGATTGGTATAAACTCCTCGCTTTCTTCGGCGATGTTGTTTAAAAATACAATATTTTCGAGTTTGATATCTCGATGAATAATGTTAATGGAGTGCAGATAGGAGAGTGCACTGAGCAGTTGTTTCATAATATTAACGATGATGGCTTCTGACTTACGCTTGGTTTTGCTGATCATGTCGACGATGGACCCTCCCTTGCAGTATTCCATGACCACGTAGTAGTTGCCGTTGTATTAAAAAACGTCATAAAGGGAGATGATGGAGGGATGATGTATTTTAGAGAGGAGTGTGAGTTCGGATAGAAACTCAGATTTGTGATGTTCCTTCATGTATTTTGTTTTTAGTACTTTGATTGCCTTTTCCTCCTGAGTCCGCAAGCAAATGGCTCTAAAGACTTGCCCGAAGCTACCCTCTCCTATTTTCTCCTTGATGGCGTAGTAGTTTTAAATGGGTTATTTTTTGATTTACAAAAATTATTAAACAGAAAACTTGTTTTATTTAAACAAATTTTCTGGAGTTGATAATCTCTGTTTGGAAGAGAGGATGATCGGTTTTTATTCGATTTCGGGTGGAATCTAACGACTACGCATATTTTATTTCGCATTTTCATTTTTCTTCTTTTTACGGAAAATAGTGTTCGATGGCAGAAGTTATTGGTCCACTCGCGCCTTCTATTTCAGAGTATTTGTGAACAGGGGAGTTGTAGAGTTGATTGGACATGTGTTCTGTTGTTTTCTGGAAGGAACTCCTTTTTTGAGGGAAGATAAAGTTTGTATTGGTAGTGAAGTTCGATAGTGCACGTAGACATGCAGCGGGTTTTAATCTGGAGCGTTACTGTCCACGAAGCCCATTGGCTGGCACTGCTCTATTGACTTCACATTGGCTGCATCTATTTCTTTTTATGAGCTATTTAGGTTGTTGCCCATTCTTCTTTTTTTGATGGAATTTAATAATAATTGATGCCATTATCTGGCAAGATAAAAAGTAAAATGATCCCATAGAACTTCGCAAATATTGTACCAAACCACCAGAAAGTATCGATCTTAAGAAAAACAAGCCAAGATTTGAGAAAAATATTAATTCAACTTAACGGCTCTAGAAGAATGAATGTCTATCATATCATGCGAATTATGATCAAATTATCAATTAAACCGGAATAATATCGTTTTTCTTTTTAATATGATCTTAATCATCATTATTTATAAGCCATTTGGAGAAAAGTAGGAAAAGATAATAGTATCGGTAAGAGTTAGCTTTGAAAGAAATAATACATATCAAACAAAGCTTTTGATGATTTCCTTGTAGGTCAAACCGTCAGACTCACGCAGGTAACGCAACACGTGGATTAGACTCAGCAATCCGTATATGCCGAAGAAGATGAATACTGGGTACGGGTTGTTATCTGGCATGGCATTCATCACCAGTGGGGGGACTAGCGTCGACAGTGCCATGCCCACCCAATGGAATATGTTTGGCATCAGCAACTGGCTAGCAGGCATGATTTCTGAGGGATACGCCCAAATGGGAGCGATAAAACTTCCGCCATATATCATTATATATACGCATAGGAGTGTTAACATGGCCGCCACGTTCTCGAAGAACATAGCAATGGCAACAGCAATGTTAATTATCGACAAGGCCGTGATTGAGAATAGAAAGAGAGGTCGTTTCCCTATTAATTTTTGAATGTAAACAAATCCAATAATTATGAATACAAACTGGATGGAGTTGATGATGAGCGAAGTATATGTGCCCAAAGTTTTATTGAATTACCCTATGAATATCCCCCCCTGCGATATGATAGGACTGCCTCCAGAAAAGTGTCTGATAATGTTCAGATGAAGACACAGGCAGTAGGCGTTGTTCTTCTTATCTTCATAGGTAAGTTTGTCCTTCTCCTCTTTTTATGATTTATTTATTTTTTGGCTGATGGAAGTTACCTATACATTACTGCTATTCATAATCTTGTTATTTTTTTTGCCAGTCATATCTTCATTGTTGTTAAATAACTCGCTAGTAGCATTTAGTTATGCATTACTATGCTCTCTCATGTTGGCGATAAGTTTTAACTGTGAGTTTTGGTTTGAATGTTCCAATGATAGAAAGTGCACGATGCCAGGAGTTGTTTCTGCCCGACCTACAGCTATTTCAGTTGTTTCATTGAGTTAATTTTTACTTTTTTCCATTTTTCCGACTTAGTTTGGATTTTCACTCAAGGTCTATTTGCCCTTGGCCTGCTCAGCGTCATATTCCTGCTGGTACTCATGCAGCACTTCGTTCACGTACTACTCAAAGTAAAAGTTTTAGATGATCTTCTTGGCCTCGTGCTTCTCACCCTTTTAGATCATTTCTGTGGGGGTGTCCGACCCGAAGAAGAAAATTAGGATGGCCTGGATGATGGAGAACAGTGCAGTCATTGAGAGAAGGACACGCCATCCCATTTATACGTTTAAAGCATCAAATATTAATTATAAAGCTATGGAAATTAGCACTCCAACTATTTTACCAAAACTGAAAAATAGTCCAAGCATTCTCCTCAATTCCTTGGGTGCTATTTCCTTGAGGTAGACTGGAGCTATTGCCGAATAGTAGCCTATACAGATGCCTTCGATGAACCTTCCGATAATGAGGGTCGTAAAAGTTGTGATGTTAATAAGGATGACTGCCAGTATATTCACGATAGTAAATATATAGATACCTGTTAACCTTCGAAACCTCTTAATGAGAAATTTTGTTATGATTGCTCCAAAAACTGAACCAATGGGCAAAATGCCAATTAAGATTGATTGAGCTGAGAAAGAATTAACAGATGTAATGCTGTAGTGAGCCATAATCACTGCAATCGGCACTGAGGTGATTTCCTTGAGACTATATCCAAATGTCAAAGCACTAAGTGAGATGATGAGTCCAATAATAATTTTCCTGCATTTACTCCGAATTCTATTTTTTTATGTGGGAGTATTTGAGCTGTTGTTGGTCTAAGCAGTTTCCTTTTTTTCTGATTTAGGGAGGTTCTGCTATATTCCTGATGAAATTTAATTGTTCTTCCATGTTTAAGGTATGATCTTTGGCAACTCTATTTTCATATTATATAATGTCATCAGGAAAATTTAACTGAAATAAATAGTGGCTGGTTTTCTAGATTAATCTCTTTATTTGATCCTCTAGTTGCAAAAAAGGAGTGAATTTTCCTTTAAGGAAAAGTTATCTTTAAAATAAAAAATAGAGGAGGGTTTCAGCCAAATATAGGCAATGGTTCATTCAAATATAATTTAACTTTGTTTAATCTTTATCTTTTTGCCCATCTTTTTATCAAAGGCATTCTTATTGTAAAGTATCACCATGCCCAAAAGTCATCTCAACTTTAAAAATAAAAATCCAAATATTTGACTTTAATGCCACCTGTATTTAAATACTTGAAGAAGTAACTTTCTTTAAAATATCTTAATTTTATCTGGACGAGCTACATTCTAAATTTTTATTTTATTACTTAAAAAATAGATGATCTTGTTTTGGCATTACATTCATAATGATTGATTCATTAGATACAAATAATGATATCGGTAAGAGTTAGATTTAAAAGAAATGATAGATATCAGCCAAAGCTTTTTAT
>Ga0302280_1002119_pt1 | contig 15593 bp, 22 predicted proteins | sample III_Fen_E1_1_FD_198771 | JGI IMG/M metagenome (GOLD analysis project Ga0302280, IMG submission 198771) | Peat permafrost microbial communities from Stordalen Mire near Abisko, Sweden - III_Fen_E1_1 | ecosystem: Environmental > Terrestrial > Soil > Wetlands > Permafrost | place: Sweden: Abisko... | reverse complement strand
AATCGGAATTAACTAATGAGTTTACATAAGGATTATCATATGCCCATTGTGAGCTATTTGCACTTACTGTACTATACAAAGCCAGATAATTTGTCGATATGGAATCAGTGAAAGTGGATGAATTATTCCAAAATGCACTATTAGCCGCAACTAAATTGACTTCGTTTAGAATGAATGATGAATATTGCGAAACGAAATTAGTTGCATTTGTAATATATGCATAATTGGTATTGGTATATGTGGAAGCATTATTCCAAGCAGCAGAATTAGCCATAACTACAGTATCAGTGGCAACTATTCCTGCCGAATTTACTTGAACAAATGTAATTACACCTGGTAGAGAAGGATTACTAGCAGAACCCCATGTTCCACTATTAGCACTAACCACAGTATATAAAGCTAGATAATTAGCACTAGTAGAATTACTAAAAGTATCAGAATTATTCCAAAAAGCAGAATTTCCTGCAACCAAATTAATTTCATTTAAAATATAGGCAGAATTTGATTGTAAAAATGTAATTGCAGTATTCCAAGCAGAACTATTAGCAGAAACAGCAGTATAAAGTGCTAGAAAATTAGCAGAATTAGCATTAGTAAAAGTCGCCGAATTAATCCAAAAGGCTGAATTTGCAGAACCTAGAGTGGATTCATTAACTAAAAATGCAGAATATTCTGTAACAAAGTTAATTGCATTTAAAATTGCAACATAGTTTGAATTAGTAAAAGTTGAAGCAGTATTCCAAGATGCACTATTAGCAGCAACTTGATTGGATTGATTTACTAGAAATGAAGAATTTTGAACAGTAAATGTGGAACCATTGGTCCATAATGCAGAATTTCCACTAACTGCCGAATAAACCGCAAGATAATTGGCACTGGTCGCATTACTAAATGTATCCGAATTAATTAAAAATGCCGAATTACCCTGTACAAATGTAATTATCCCCGGCAGTGATGGATTACTTGCAGATGCCCAAACAGAAGAATTTCCCGAAACTACTGTATATAATGACAAATAATTTGCGGAATTTATCGTGGTAAATGTACTTGCATTGTTCCAAAAAGCACTATTTGATAAAATTAATGTATTTGATGATCCAGAACTAGCAACTGCTAATAAATTACTTGATACTTGTGCCAACAAACTAGTTGTTACAATATTTCCAGGTAGAGTAGCTGTAACTGAACTTAACTGAGATGTTGCAAGAAAAACATTGGAAAGTGTTGTTGATAAGGAATTTACATCAGTTCTGAATTCAGTTAAACCACGATAACCAATTAAAAAATCTTGTCCAGACAAAGAATTAGTGTAAAAGAATGTGTTAAATGTACTGGGCAGAGACATATTTTCTATTATTTATTAACGAAATTAAACTGTGTAGATTCTAATTGTTGAAGTAGTTCCATTAACAGGTACACCTCCTCCTATTGATATAGTACTACTATCGTTGGGTCTTAGATCAATCCAATCATTTTGAGCCAATGTAATTTGGAAATTTCCGATTACATTTGGACCTTGGGAATTATTACTATACCATCCAGATATATATTCACTATTATTTTTAAACAAATATAAAGTTACGGCGTTAAATTGGGATTGAATATAACAATCCACATTCACTGTGCATGGAAATGGTGCGGTAAATTTCCAAAAACCGGCAGATCCTGATGTAAATGTAGTAACTGCATTATGGGTATCAATCAATCTACCATCAAAATTAATTTGAGTACTTCCATCAGCAGGCATATTTAGTAAATTTTTGGAAACATAATAATACGCTTTTAATGTGTTTTTTTCATTGCTAGTGTATGTATAAAAGGAATTAATTAAATTAAAATCGGAAGAACCTTGAGGAACAATTATATAAGGTTGATTTGCACTTAGAGTATTAATAAATGATCCATATTGTGGAAAAAGATAAATTGAATTACTGGTTTGATTTGAAACCGTTAATTTTTCTTGAGTTGAAAATACTGGTAAAAGTAAACTGTCCTGTGTTCCAGATAAACAGGAACTAACTATAGTAGTAGTTGTAGTAATTAAGTTTGCGGTTCCTTGGGTAGTACCTAGAGCAGAAATTACACTAAATGTTGAAGCAATTCCTCCACCATTCCAAGTTCCTGAATTTGTATTAACTGTGGAATACACACTTAATTGATGTGCAGAATTCGTTTGCACAAAGGTAGTAACAGTTCCCCAAACTGAAGAATTAGCTGTTACTGTTGTATATAAAGCTAAGTAATTTGAGGAATTAGCATCAGTAAATGTAGATGCATTATTCCAAAAAGCACTATTTGAACTAACTCCCGTATACAAAGCTAAATAATTAGCACTATTGGTATCAGTAAAAGTTGAAGCATTAAGTAAAAAAGATGAATTTTGAGTTACAAATGTACTAATAGTATTCCAATAAGAACTAGTAGAACTTACTGCAGTATAAACAGCCAAATCATTACCGGAATTGGAATCAATAAATGTAGATGCATTATTCCAAAAAGCACTATTGGAAGCTACTAAATTGCTTTCATTTAATAAAAATGATGAATATTGATTCACATAATTAATTACATTTAAAATGTAAGCATAATTAGTATTAGTAAAACTTGAAGCATTATTCCAAGCAGCAGAATTAGCAGCTACTTGACTAGATTGGGTTAATAAAAATGAAGAATTTGTTTGTACAAAAGTTATAATTCCAGGTAGAGAAGGATTACTGGCAGACCCCCATAATCCTGAATTAGCACTAACCGCAGTATATAAAGACAAATAAGCCGCACTAATTGTATTAGAAAAAGTATCAGAATTATTCCAAAAAGCACTGTTAGCTGCAACTAAATTAATTTCATTTAAAATATAGGCAGAATTCGATTCTAAAAATGTAATCACAGTATTCCATGTAGCACTATTAGCAGAAACAGCAGTATAAAGTGCTAGATAATTAGCAGAATTAGCATTAGTAAACGTAGCGGAATTAATCCAAAAGGCTGAATTTGCAGAACCCAGAGTAGATTCGTTGACTAAAAACGATGAATATTCTGTAACAAAATTAATTGCATTTACAATAGCACCATAATTACTGTTAGTGAAAGTTGAGGCATTATTCCAAGCGGCAGAATTAGCGGCTACTTGACTAGATTGGGTTAATAAAAATGATGAGTTTTGAACAGTAAAAGTGAATGCATTATTCCAAAGAGCAGAATTTCCTGAAACACCAGTATAAAGTGCCAAATAATTTGCTGAATTAGCATCAGTAAAAGTAGAAGAATTAAGAAAAAATGAAGAATTATTCTCCACAAAAGTGATTACGCTAGGAAGTGTGGGACTATTTCCCGCACTCCAAACAGCAGAATTTGCGGTAACGGCAGTATATAAAGCCAAATAATTTGCGGAATTGACACCTGTAAAAGTAGAAGAATTATCCCAAAATGTACTGTTTTGAATTAATAATGTAGAATTTGCACCTGCACTTAACTGAGAATATAAACTACTAGAAACGGATGCCACCAAACTAACTGGAGCTATACCGGGCGGTAAAGTAGCAGTTACTGAACTTAACTGAGATGTTGCGAGAAAAACATTAGTAAGACTTGATGTTAAAGAGTTTACATCAGTTCTAAATTCAGTTAATCCACGATAACCAATCAAAAAATCTTGCCCAGATAGTGCATTTGTGTAAAAGAATGTGTTAAATGTACTGGGCAGAGACATATTTCCAATTATTTACGGTTGACTCTTAGGAAAACCATGATAAAGTAATTATATGCATGGTATTATAATTTTATTTAGTTTTCTTTTTACTGTTGGGGGGTTAATTGCATTTTTATATAGAAAAGAATATATAGTTGATGCGAAAGAAAGTACCGAAACTAATTTACCAGAAGAACCGAAAATCATAATTAATGAAAAACAGACTCAAGAAATTACAGATGCGGTGGATATAAAATTTTTAGTAAAATCCCATCAATATATTTTAGATAAAGAAATCCAGCAATTGAAGGATACCATTACCTTAAACAGAGCACTTTCTTCAGAAACTTTTCCAGAGATTGGATATAATTTGGACGATTTGCTTACTTTGAAACAATTATTAAACAAAAAATATGAATAATTGGAAAAATGTTTCTATGGAAACTCCCCTAAAGAGTGGGGGATATTTAGTAATTGATAAATGGGGGGAAGTTTGTTATGCCTATTATTGGGTAGACCATTATGCACACAAGGACACCACTAATTGGCATAAATTAGAAGGTTTACTTTACACTGCCGACCCCGAAAGATTTGAAGTGGAATATTGGCAGGAATTGGAACTTCCCAAATATTGGGTTGACAGAATTGAAAAAGAAGAGAATTATCAAGGAAATTAAAAAGAATATGAGTAGTATTAAAGAAATTAAAAAGAATATGAGTAAAAAAACAAATGATACGTTAATTTGGAATGGTTCCGAATGGATTAATTCCGATAAGGTTGATAAAGACCAAGAAATTGAGAAATTGACTAAGCTATTGGGGCAAGCGGCTTCCATTATCAACAATCGGGATGCATGGATTGAAGAGGCCAAAGAACTCCAAGAATGGTATGTTAATAATTTGGATGTACTTTATGCGAAAGTACAAAAGGAACTTGCAGATCTTATTCGCAGTAAGCGGTTTGATCTTCTGAAAATGTATTTGAGTAAATTGGATTTTAACGAAAAAGAAATTGCTCATTTGCTGATTAAACAATTACAAGAACAAATTAAGAAATAATTTATGGGTGCTATTGGAGATGCTTGTTATGGAAATGGGGACACCGAATACGATATACTTTTTTCAGATGAAAAACTTCCCCCAACACCTGAGCAAATTGCTTCTCAAGAAGCAGAGGCCAGGGTTAATAAAAGATTATTAGAAGCAGCGGAAAAATATAAAATGAAAACTCAGGATGAAACAAAAGAGAAAGCACTTGCGGAGGAAAAGGATAAATTAATCGAATCACTTAGGATTAGATACGAATATAAAATTAAACAATTAGAAGAATTACTTTTCAAAGTTGCATCTTACTTACACAAAACAGGTGAATTATCATATTCGGATGTTGTTATGCAAGAGTTGGATCAATGGTTATACCATAACATAGATGAAAAACGTGCATATTTTACTGATATTTTAGAAAAACTCTATGCAATAAATGATTTTGATAAATTTAATCGCTTATTAACATCGGTAGAAGGTCCAGTTAAAGAATACCTTCTTCAACTTCATTGGGAATTATTCAAAAATCGCAAAAAAGATGATAATTGATTATAGAAACACCTTCAATGGTGATGATCTGAATCGCAAATTTATTACCAAACATTTCGTCAAAAATCACCAAGTACTTCCACTCGGAAATATTATTTGTCTAAATGGACCAATTGATATTAAAGATAATGATGAAGATTATAAAAGAGAACAAGTATTAAGTTTTCTATGGACTAATCCCCTTGTAAAAGATGAATATTCCACGATTCTTTTTCATAGATATTTTATAACTGGAATTGCACAAATTCTTAACAAATATCTCCAAACTTCTATTGAAATAGATCAAGAAAATATCATAATACATAAGGAACACCAAGAACATGGTATTATTCAACCAAAAGGGATTGTTAATGTCAGTGTTGTTAAGACTACTGGTGTTGGTTACTTGGGGATCAATATTAAGGCGGGGAAATATTCTCAAGCTAATTCATTCTCCACAAATTTTCCCATTGATATTTCTAGAAAATTAGCTGATGATGTCATAAATTTCTTCTACAAAATTGGGGAAGAATTGTGTGAGAAAAGTCTAATCTTATGAGCGAAGAAAAGAAAAGTAATATTTTTACTTGTATTGAAGGTATTTTAGGAAACGGTAAAACACCCAAATATGCCAGAGAAAAGTTGGGTGTTAATTGGAAGAAAAATAAAAATCTTTTAAGAGAAGATGATAATGCTAAGAAATCATTTGAACCTTATCAAATTAATCGTTATATTTCTTTTTATGATCCATCCTTAGCTGTTATTATAAACGAAACTACTAATAAAATGTTTCATTTGTTTGAAAATAAAGAAGATATTTTTAGATACATGCATCATTTATATGGAGAACATCCTTATCTTTTTTATACTGAATTGAAATATATTAAAGATCCTACTTATAAGCACAGTAAAACAGAAGAAGATAAGGAAATCGATAAGAAATTGAAAATTTGGGCAAATAATTTAGAAATATCTGTAAGGGAATTAAAAAACATGCTTGAATTTTTAGGAGTGGATATTAAATCATTGAATGAGCAAACAACCACTAGCTAGTATCGATGTAGTTCCAACAACCAAGTCCATTATTGATCTTTCAAATTATCGTGGTGGTAGTTTTGATGGAGTCTTTACCGATCACGCAATTGCAGAGGTTTTAGATCAGATTATTTTAGCGGAACATATTGATGAATCTTCCACAGGTGAAATTAATCGAAATGGAATTTGGGTAAAACCAGATCATCAAACTAAAGCATGGAGAATTGCTAAAGCTATTTTAGTTGGTCCAAATTGTAGAACTATTAAAGAAGGCGATATTTTTTGTTATCCAAATGATCGTGGAATTCGAGTTTCTTCCATCGAAGTTTATAAGGATGGTAAAGTTAGTACTATTTCCAATACCATTTTTCTAGAAGAAAATCGTATCTTCGGAAAATGTGCTAATATTCCTAAAAAACAAGAAGATAATGAACCAACGGTTTCTTTTCCTCCTAAAAGAAAAAAATCCAAATAATTAATTATTAGGTTTATGCCCCCCAAGGTTGATAAAAACAAATTTGCATCCTTTGATCCTAAGTATCAGGATTATCGTCCTATTGGTAGGGATGCATTGATGCGTTTATTGAATTCCTATGTTTGTGAGGTTAAGTTTTACAGGAAACATGATAAGGAGGGCTATGATGTCATTAGGAAGGTACTTTGCACGACTTCTAAGCCATTCCTGATGAGTTCTAAGGGCATGATGACATTGAATTACAGACCAACGGATGGTGTTCCAAAGCCTTGGTTTAATAGACGTGCTGCTAATGTTATCTGTGTATGGGATATTTTTATGCAGGATTATCGAAATATTTGGTGTAATTCCATATTTTTATTGTCTAAAATACCTGCTGATGAAAAATTTTGGAAATACTTTAGAGAAGTCTTGGCTAAAATGACTACTCAACAAAAAATGGAGTTTATGGACAACTCAGGATGGTGAATTTATGTTACAAAAGAGAAAAAAAGAGTCAAATATCGAGAATGTTTTTAACAATTATTTATTGAGAAATGTTCAATTCGTACATAACAATAAAGTATTAAAAAGCGGCAAATTCTTATTTTTCAATGTCAAGGAATTTTATTTGAATTTTATATTAACTAATGAGAAAAATGAACAAAGAGTGTGGGAAGTCCCTTATCCATTTAAAATTTATTATCAACCAGATTGTTTTGTGCTAGATTATAAAATTGATTCTTTCTGTAATGGTATTGAAGATATTATTTTGCATGCCAATGTTCTCAATGTTAATAAGAAGAATAAGTTTTTCAATAGTTTCCTTTATCTTTCAGGGGGGTAAATACTTAGAATGAAGACCTATACTTATAACTTTGAATTAGATGATGCACTTCATCTTTTTATTCAAGCATTTGATAGTATAGTTATCAATCGATATAACAAATATAGAACACCTATTAAGAATAGTATTCAAGTTAGATATATCTATGCTCCAAAAGAGAGAGTATTATTTGATTTAATAAACAAACAGCAGAATGTTACTTTACCAGTTGTAGCAATTTCATTAACTGGTTTACAGAGGGATACTAAGAGAGTATTCAACAAAATCTATGGATTTCCTTTACCACAATATAGCAGTACTGGTGCAGTATCAGCACAAGATACCAAGTTATTGAGAAGTCCTGAACCAGTGGATATTGGTATAAAAATGTCTATTTTAGCAAGATATCAAGAGGATATTAACCAGATTTATAGTAATTTTGTTCCTTATAACAATCCTTATATCATTATTTCTTGGCAAATACCTTCCGAAGCTAATTTGCTTAATGTAACGGAAGTTAGAATGCCTGTTTTGTGGGATGGTAATATAACATTTGAATATCCTAAAGAGATTGATGGCCAGACTGATTTTTTAATTAGTGCAGAGACTAATTTTACTATTAAAGCTTGGTTATTTCCATATTTGGGTAACAATGATATTGCCAATATATTTTATGCTTATACAAATGTTACATCAGTAAGTAGTGCATCAGATTTAACATCTGGAAATTATTACAGTTTACAGCAACAGGTTATTACTCCAACTTCAGTTTTAAGTGCTTTTTCAAATACAGATGTTGTTTCGGTTTCTGGTATTCCTCAATTTACTGGACAATTTTATGCTATCTTGGGTGGTTTATCTGCATTGTGAAAAAATAATTGATTGACAAATAAATTATTTATGTTATAATTATATTATCTATGCCCGATCAACCTCTTGGAACTACTTCAAGCCTCAAGCTACCAATTCAAAAGGAAAGGGATTTTCTATTGAACGAATACATTACTCAACTCGAAACTAATTTTTTTTCTTCAATTAGTGCAATTACAGAAAATGTAATCAATGGGAATATTCCGGTACAAACACAATCTTCTGATGCTGCTTATACTAATGTGGAACTATTAAGTACTGGATTACTGGGAAAATTTGCTGATAATCCAGTGGGTTATTTCCCCAAAGAAAGTCAACCTCTAAGTAATTGGTCAAATGAAGATGTGGAAAAAATTAATTTACAAGATGAGGAAACAGAAAAACTTAACGAAAAAAATAATGTAGCTATTATTAAAAATAACGACAAAATAATTATCCATTCTATTGACGAAAATTTAATCCAATTCCAAATTTTAGCACAGGTTTATGGAAGTTCATATTCTGAAAAAATTAATATTAAAAATCTTACCAATAATACATCTAAGAGTTTCTCAAAGGAAGATTTTTCTAAATTGGTTATTGAAATTTTATGATTACAAAAGAAATGAGAGGTATCCACTTTAAGGATGAGAACCATCTAATTGAATGGGTTGATATGCACAGAAACACATGGGGGTCCATTCCATTAACACATTTGGAAAAACAATTGATAAAAATAGGTTGGGATGCTCGCCAAGAAACTATTGATATTGATAATGTTTTAATTCAGAATATGAAAGATTATATTTCGAATAATATTCTTAATAAAGTATGATGATGAAAAAGAAAAATTCGAAAAAATCATCCAAATATTTAAAATCATATCAATATTCAATTATTGAATATGGCAAGCCACCATATTACGTTGCCAATTGGTTCCAATTAAATTCCGAAATATCTTTTTCTAAACTTTTATCACAAATAATCACTTGATTTTTTATCATGTCGTGTTAATTTAAAATTTATGCCAGCAAAAATCAAATCCACTAAATCGAAAAAGAAATCATCTAAATCAAAAGTAGTTAATTTAGATGTAAGCATTGATAGTATTTCTTCTAATAAAAAAAATACTAAGAAATCTAAAGTTCCCACAAAACCAACGGTAGAAGAGAAAAAAATCGAAACAAATTTCCACCACGGAATAGTAGATGTGTCATTTAAGAATGAACCAGATATGTTCCGCGCAACAAGATATGGAATTTCTTTTTATTCATATGATTTATATTCTTGGGAAATGAAGAATCTCCTGAGTATTGAACACGTTATTGAATATTTATTTGATAGGTATCATAAATCGATTCTGAATGGTTCCATTTCTATCAGAACTCTTAAAAATGTTTATAGTTATATTTTAGCAGTTCTTTTTGCATTCGGTGATACATATGAACACAAAACCATAACCGAACATTTTATTAAAATTCTCCTAAAAAATTATCGTGATAAATTAGTTGATAATATTGCTACTCCTGAATTGATTTGGGATCAATTGGATGAAGAAAATGATCAATACAAAGAAATCATGAATGACAAATTTCCACTTCGAGTACTAAAGGATTAATTTATGGCATTTATTGACGAACTTATTAATTCTGAAATTAACAAAAATAAGAAAATTGAACACGTCGTCTCAGATTATCAGGCTTTTAAGAATAAAATTGAGAGTGATATTGAGAATTTTAGAAAAATAATTAAGGAATCTCTCGAAATAATCCAAAATTTGGAAAGTTCAATTAGTAATTTGGATACTAGAGTACAGAATCTAGAATATCCATCAGATGGTCCCGTAGAGGAAGGCGAAAAATATGATGTGGATTTCCAAGGTGGGGAAGATGAAGTACTAGATGTGAATATTTCCGAGGAACAATATGCAGAATACCAGAAATTAAAGAGAGAAAAAGAAGACTACGTTAAAGCATTAGAGCTTTCTTTTGAAGATTGTGGATGTGATAACTGCGAAAAAAAGATTGATTTGGAAGGAGATTCGGAAGGAGATTCGGAAGTAAGTGCTGGTATACCTCCTGAAGGTTCCTCCTACGAAACCACCACTGAAGAATTGCTTCCCATTTATGAAAACGATGGTGAAGGTTTTGTGAAAATTACCGGATATTATAAGAAGTACATAGATTAATATGGAGATCCTTGAAAAATATGTCCAAGAATTAGAGGAATTCTATAAACTAGATGAAACTAATTTAACCGATAAGCAAATGAAGCTTCCTTCTATGAAGCATCGTTTTGTTGGGATATATATCCGTGAAAAAATAAATCTAGAAAAACTTATCAAACAAAGAAAAAAATTATTTAGAAATATTAAAAAAACACTGGAGGAAAAATCGGCGGTAAAGCTTTCCGATGCTAAATTAGAAGAAATTGCTCTGACTCATGCAGATATTATAAGTTTTGATGACAAAATTGAAGATTCAGAAATGATTATCAAATTCTGCGATAAAGTTGAAAAGATATTGTCAAATATGACTTTTGATTTCAAGAATTTGGCAGAACTTAAAAAGATGGAGATGATCTAAAAATGGATATTTCCATTTCTCTATCCCCGTCTAATCCTAACTATGGTATTCTTACGTGTAAAAATGATGAGAATTTTACCATTATAAGGGAATGGTTTTCTCAAGTAAATGAACAATATCATATTCTCAGACATAAAAATAAATGGACTCCTAAAAGATACTACATAATAACTGATGCCGGAAGATTTGATATCGGTTTAACCCCCCAAATTGAAGAATTCATCAAAACTAAACTTCCCAATTTAATATTAACAGTTTCAGAAGAAGTCAGAAAAATTCTTTCCCCCAAATGGGAAAATATTTCTGAAATACATTTAAAACATGAACTTAGAGATTATCAAATAGAATGTTTAAAACAATGCCTTGATAATGGCCGTGGAACTATCGTGGTAGGAACAGGTGGGGGGAAGACTCTTATCATGGCTTATCTATTGGAAAACTTCTTTAAAACCAATCCTGTCGCAAAAGGGATACTAATTGTTCCTGATATTGGACTTGTTAATCAAAGTTTTTCTGATTTTACTGAATATGGCGTAACTTTTAAGTTCAATAAATGGACCGGAAGTCATGAATTAGACAAAAATACTAATCTTCAAACAAATCTATTATTCAATCTAAAAATTCTGATAATAAATGGTTCAAGGAATTAAAGATTGTTATAATTGATGAATGTCATGGAATTAGAAGATCAGGTGAATTTAATGCTGAATTTAAAAATCTAATTGCACCTAATAAATTCGGCTTTACTGGTACTTTACCGGAAAATAACCTAGATAAATGGAACATTATTGGAAAAATTGGTGATGTTATCTACAAAAAACAAGCCAGTGAATTGCGAAAAGATAAGTATATTTCCAATGCTAAAGTAATGTCATTCATAATCGATTATACTGATAAACCACTTTACGTAAGAAAACCTGTAAGACCTAGTGAAAATTATAATTTGGAAGTAGATTTTCTAATTGATAATGAAAAAAGAAATAATTTAATAGCAAAAATGGTTAAAAAAACCAAGAAAAACACTTTAATTATTGTGGAAAGGATTATACATGGTGAAAATCTGGAAAATATTCTTAAAGTAGAATTGCCTGAGAGGAAGGTTTACTTTATTAAGGGAGAAGTTGAAGTGGTAGATAGGGATAAAATTAAAGAATTGATGGAAAAGGATGATGATATTGTTTGTATTGCTATTAGTAAGATATTTTCCACTGGGATAAATATTAAGAATATTCATTATATAGCTTTTGCATATATTGGTAAAAGTAGTATCAAAATAATTCAAACTATAGGACGAGGATTACGTTTACACAAAGATAAAGATAAAGTGGTGATTTTCGATTTTGTTGATAATTTAAAATACGGAATGTCACATTACCTAAAACGATTCGCTATCTATGAAAATGAGGAAATTCCTGTAGAAAAATTTAAAATTTTATGTTAAAAGACGCAATTCATAATGAACACGATGAACATTTAGAAACCATCATCAACGAACTTCCCAAACAACGAGTTAAAAAACCTCGTGGTGCAGAGAGGGAACATTACCTTAACCAAAAAGAATTTGAACAACATATTCGGGAATTCTATGAAACTGGTATTTTCACTAACTTTTTGGGTGATGCTATTAATAAAATTGCTACTGGTTTAAGCTATAAACCTAACTTCATAAATTACACTTTTAGGGAAGAATTTATTGGAGATGCAATTATTAAAATGTATAACGCATTAATTACTAAAAAATTCATTTTAGATAAGAATTATTCTTCACTAGGATATTTTACTACAATTGCTTGGAGAGCATTCATTAATAGAATTAAGAAAGAAAAGAAACACCATCAAACTTTATGTGATTATAGAGATAAATGTTATGGGGAAGAATTATCTCGTTATTCTGAACAAGGTGGACACATTTATATTAAACCCGAATATAAAGAAGAAGAATTGGAAAGTCTACCCCCTGTTAAATTGTTAATTGATCCAAATAAACCTTCCGAAGAATCTTCAGAAATTATTGAGGTAGAAGAAGTTATAGTAGAGGTTCCTATAGTTAAAATTAAAAAGATTCGGGTTTCTAAAAAGGTTAAAGATAAAATTTCCAAGATAAAATCTAAGAAGAAATCAAAAGTGGAATTACCGCTATTGCTTAAATAGTTTAGTGAGTTATCAGAAACCATTTCCATCATTTTCTATTTCTGCTGGTTATACCGATTTAGTATTGAATTTTCAAGGTACTGCTTTTGGGTATCAAAATAATACAATCGGGTTGTTTTTAAGTGCATCCGTTGGCACACCATTATTAAGCACTTATAATTTCTTTAGTAATGTTTGGAATTTGAGTGCTAAATTCCCTCCCTTTAATGGTTTACAAATAACCAATTATCAATTAATTGGGGATGATATTTTGATATTTAATTTACCATTTTATCCAGTAAAGTGTTTAGTAGATTTTGTCTTTGTGACGCAAGCAGGATATAATGTTGCCAGCATGAGTCCGAATTTTAACTATATACAACTTACGTAATGGGATTGTATTTATGTTTTTTTCAATAAATAACTAAAATGGCTGGAAATTATCAAGGTGCAAATGCTGGTACTGGAAGAGAAGGTACTTTTGGACAGATTTTACAAAAATTTGTAAGTTCTCGTTTGCCTTATCAGGCATTTAACTCATTAGATGTTCTTAATAATTTAAATCCTAAATGGAGTGAATTCCAAAAAACAGGAAGTAAAAGAACTGAAGCACTTTCTAAACAAAGTATTTCTAGTTCTACTTTAATTAATGATACAGATATTGGTAAAATTGTTGGAGATCATAAGTTTCAGAACTACATGTACAGCAATATTAGCTCTGACAAAGGGGCTAGAATTAGAGATTACAGAGTCATGGCAGCATTTGCAGAAGTAGGAGATGCGTTGGATGAAATTTGTGACGAATTTATTAACAAAGATGAAGATGGTGAAATTATTAAAATTGTCTTCAAAACCCCCGATATAAAACCTTCACACAAAGAAGAATTCCAACAGGCATTTAAGCAATATATCAATAATTTCGATTTAGAACATAAAGGCTGGGAATATTGTCGTCAACTTTTAATTGATGGGGAAATTTATTTTGAACATATTATCCATTCTAAACACTTAGAAGAAGGTATTTTGGGTGTTGTAGTTATTCCCAATGAATTAATCGATCCCATTTATGGAAATATCCAAAATTTAATGATTAAGGGGTTTTTATTGAGAAAACCTGTTTTTAATCTAACTAATCCTAATAAAATTGAAAAGTATGAATTTATACCATTGGATAAGAACCAAGTAACCTATATTTCCAGTGGATTATGGAATGAAAATAAAACATTTAGATTACCATTTTTGGAGAATGCTCGTAGAGCATATAGACAGTTAAGTCTTTGTGAAGATAATATTATCATTTATCGGTTAGTTAGAAGTCCTGAAAGGCTTGTTTTTAATGTTGATGTTGGAAATATGCCAACACCAAAAGCAGAAGGATATTTGAGAAGATTAATGGAAGATTATTGGAGCAGAAAGACTTTTGATAACGATCAAGGAGCAACTGTTCAACAATTAAATCCTCAAGGTAGTCTGGATAGTTTTTGGTTTGCTAAAAGATCTGGAAGTGAAGGTACTAAAGTTGAAAAACTGGAAAGTAATATTAACTTAGGGGAATTGACTGATTTGCAGTATTTTATCAAGAAATTGTATAGAAGTTTGAAAATTCCTGTTAATCGGGTTAATCCAGATAGTGAATACAAGGATGGTTTGGATATTTTAAGAGAAGAATTGAAATTCGCAAGATTCATTATGCGTGTGCAAATGCATTTTTCGGAAGGACTTAAAAATGGATTTATCACACATTTAAAATTTAAGAAACTTTGGGATAAGTTTGATATTCAAGAGAATGAATTTGACTTAGAGTTTAATCCACCCAGTAACTTTATGGCTGCTAGAGAACAGCAAAAGATTAGTCTTAAAGCAGAATCTTTCAATAATCTTACCAGTAATGAGAGTATTAGTAAAATGTATGCCCAGAAAAAGTATCTGGGATGGAGTGATAAAGAGATTCTTGCCAATATTGCCTTTCTCAAGAAAGATGCCGAAAATCAATGGGAAGTTGCCCAGATCCAGTCCAGTGGGCCAAATTGGAGAGAACAAGCTGCTACCGGTGCTCCTGGCGCAAATGCTGGGGGTTCTGCTGCTGGTGGTGGCGGAACATCGTCGGGTGGTGGTGGGGAATCTACCCCACCTGCATTCGGACCTACACCTCCTGCTACAGGTGGAGAAGAAACTGGGGAACAACCCGAAGGTGGTAATACTCCCCAAGAAAATGCTCCAACTGGTGGTAAAAATAACAAATAATTATTAAATAAGTATACGATGTATGCTTATTTTGACGAAATTGCCAACCAATATCAAAGAATTCGAGTTCATAAACTAAATGAATCACAGAATACTTTGTTTCTAGAACAACTTGGGGGGCATTTACAGAACATTCAGGCCAAAATTGAAAATGGGGTTTTCACAGGGGAACTTAATCTAAATGGTCTTGGACTAGAAAAATTACCAGAT
>Ga0302280_1002118_pt1 | contig 15596 bp, 16 predicted proteins | sample III_Fen_E1_1_FD_198771 | JGI IMG/M metagenome (GOLD analysis project Ga0302280, IMG submission 198771) | Peat permafrost microbial communities from Stordalen Mire near Abisko, Sweden - III_Fen_E1_1 | ecosystem: Environmental > Terrestrial > Soil > Wetlands > Permafrost | place: Sweden: Abisko... | reverse complement strand
TTATACATGGTGGAGTGAACTTTGAACCCTATCGCCAGCATTTCAAGGAGTTAAGCGGCAGGGATGATTTTATCTTTTACGAAGTATACAACGCCACCGAAGGCTTTTTTGGCGCCCAGGCCGAACCGGATAGCAGCGACCTGTTGTTGCTTACCGATACCGGTGTTTATTATGAATTTATTCCTTTCCGCGATTATCGCACTGAACGGGAAAAGGCAATATCATTAAGTGATGTTCAAACCGGAATCCCTTATGTGTTGTTGATTTCTACTCTCATTGGTTTGCTGCGTTATGTAATTGGCGATGTAATTACCTTTTCCGCTACTGAACCTTACCGGTTCCGGATAGTGGGCCGAACGCAGGAATATATCAATGCCTTCGGCGAAGACCTGTTATTGCATAATGTGGAACGGGCCTTATCCTCTGCCAATGAAAAATCCGGTAGCCGGATACGCGAATTTACCGTTGCACCCTTTTACATCCACCTAAATGAAAAGGGGAAAATCCAGTTTGTCATCGAGTTTGACAAATCTCCGCCCGACCTTGATTCTTATTCCCACGAACTTGACCTGCAACTTCAAAAGGAAAATTCCAACTATGCCCAAAAGCGGAACAAGGATATAGCCCTGTCGCCTTTAGAGGTAATTGTAGTTAAGCCCGGCACCTTCTATCATTGGCTTAAATCAAAGGGCAAGTTAGGAGGGCAGAATAAGGTACCGAGATTGGTGAATGGGCGCGGGGTGATTGAGGAAGTGCTTGCAATTACGACAAATTAAAAAGCCCCCCTCTTTTGGCTAATTCGACCACCTTTTAACAACCTGTTTTTCTAAAGTAGACAAAAGTAGATAATTCGATTACCCTGCCCACATCTAAAGTAGACCAAAATAGATGATTTAGATTCGGGCGCATAGGTCCATGCCCGGTCTAAAGTAGACAAAAGTAGATGATGGGTGCATGCAAGCAAAACAAATAACGAAATGAAAACTTACTCAAAAAATAAAATTGAAATTAAATCCGAAAATACGCCTCCAGTTCATTCAGCGTATCATCTGATGCCTTCAGATCCTTAATAATTAGCCCCTTTTCCATCAATAATATCCGGGTACATACCTCGGTGATATGATTCAAGTCGTGGCTGCTTATCAGGATGGTCATTCGCTTTCTTTCGCGCAAATCTTTAAGCATCTGTATCAGCCGTACTTGCGAGGATGGATCGAGGTTGGCAAAGGGTTCATCCAAAATAATGATCTCCGGGTTTTGTATTACACAGGCGGCAATGCCTACTTTGAATTGGTTGCCCTTCGACAGGTCGCGTATATACTTGCCGCTTTTTAAAATCGCTCCTTCAAAAAACGGCTCAAATGTCTTCAGCACTTCATCCACCTCCGCCTTCGATGAGTTGTTCAGTTTCCCGACAAAATAGAAATACTCTTCCGGTGTCAGGTAGTTGATTAAAAAGCCTTCGTCTAAATAAGCAGCTGTATATTTTTTCCAGTCTTCACTGGTAGCTACATTTTTTCCCTTCGATAATATTTCACCCCGGTCCGCCCTTACCAGGTCGAGTATCAACCGGAATAGGGTCGTTTTGCCGGCGCCGTTATTACCTACCAGTCCGACAATTTCGCCGGTTTCGATCTGCTGTTGCGCAATATCTACAGCCCATTGACCGCCATATGATTTCCCGATGTTGTTGATACTTATCATTATAAATTATTTTTCCCTGAAACCTTCTAATATCCGGTGCTTGCGAATGGCCATTTCCTTGCTGAGTATATCTATCCACCAATCGCGAAGCAAAAAGCTGATTAAACCCACAGTGCCAACGGCAATAACGGCCGCCCATGCCCCCAGAAGAAATGAAACGGGCATATAAAGAACCATTCCGATGAAAAATATTAAAAGGACATACAGATATTGTGCAGGCCCACTGCCCTTAAAGGTAAAGCGCGATGTTTTGCTTATATCAATGGCCTTATAGTTGCGGGTAGCAAAATAAATACACACCATTGAATGGATACCGATATTAAAAAAATAAGCCGCTATCTCGATCGGGATTATCTTCCAGCTCAATAAGCCATACGGTAGCGTAAGCAACAACGCCACGGTACTAAACGCGGTAAGCAACATCAATTTACCTTTGATGTATGTTTTAAGCTGGATGTTACTTGCCATTAGTCCGTCGAAATAATTACCCTGCCAGGCAAATAAAAACTGCCCGTAATTGATGAATAGATACCCGGTAGTGAATATCCCGCCGAGCATCGCGTTGGCCAACACCCCTTTGTCCAAAACCTTTGTTTTAAAAAAGAAAAAGCCATAGAACAGCAAAATACCGGAATACAATACTGCGGACCGCGGCCGCTTATTGCGCAATATCAATTTAAGGTCAAGTGCTATTAAGTCACCCACTTCACCGAATCTGTTCAGCCAGGTATAATCGACTGACGACTTTTGCCCCTCCGACTTTGTCATTTCCTCCAGGTAAAAATTCCTTAATAAATACGCCCGGTTGTTATAAAAAGAGGCAATGGCCAGGGCGATGGCTACTATGCACAACAAGGGAGTTGTCAGTAACCGGTTAAATAAAACTGATGAAAAATGCCGGATAGAGAAACCACCAAAATAATCAAGCGCGATAAATGCCAGAACCACCACAAAAAAACCAACTAACCACAGGACGTTTACAATTGTTATCCGCTTAATGAACAGGATCAGAAAATGATTGAAAATAAAGAGAGAGAAAATAGTCAGCACAAAGCCAAGCGAAATTAACGGGCCGTATGTTACACCTATTTCAGATACTACAAAGGGAACGAAAAGTATAATGGGGATCAGGTTGAAAAAGGATACCAGCGAACGGAGATTTAAGAAATTGACTATTTGCTTCCGGCTTATGTTTTGCACCAAATAAGGTTGAACCACCATAGTGGGTAACTCCTGCAGCATAAATCGCAGGATAATATCGAAGGCGAAATAGTATAGTATCAAACCGCAGAAAACCGTAATTATATTTTGACCGGGAAATACCTGCATCAACAGTTTTGGCAACATCAAACCCACCGCTATAGCCGAAGCCAAAAGGTAAAGCATCAGGAAGCCCATAAAGATCTGGATGGCAATATTTTTGCCCGCGTCACTGGCTCGCCAAAACCCCTTCCATTGGTGCGATAGCAGGGTGAATATCATACTCGTATAATTTTCGTTAGATTATATCTTCCGTTGTATAGTAAACTCTATCAATTGCTCCAGCGATCTGCGCGCATCGCTCTCCGGAAATTCGCCTAATATTTTCAGTGCCTCATCGATGAACGCACTCATTTTTTTAGTCGCATAATCCATTCCTCCTTCTTCGCGTACCTTATTTATCAGCCAGCGAACCTTCTCCATGTTCTGATTATCATTCTTTATTATCTGGATGATCTTCCGTTTGGTAAACCAGTCCACCTTATTTAGTGTATAAATAAGCGGTAACGTCATTTTCCGTTCCTTAATATCAATACCGCGCGGCTTACCGGTTTCGGCCTCTTCATAGTCAAACAGGTCGTCTTTTACCTGGAAGGCCATGCCTATCTTTTCACCCAGCAATTTCATGCGGGTTAATAGCTGCTCATCAGTGGTTGTTGTAGCGGCTCCACAAGTGCAGGCTGATGAAATTAAAGAGGCGGTTTTCTGCCTTATGATCTCAAAATAAATTTCCTCCTTAATATCGAGTCTCCTTGCCTTTTCCAATTGCAAAAGTTCTCCTTCGCTCATTTCGCGGATAGTGTTGGATAATATTTGCAACAACCGGTACTGGTTGGTTTCTACGGAAAGCAATAAGCCTTTTGCCAGCAGGTAATCGCCTACCAGTACGGCAATTTTATTTTTCCAAAGGGCATTGATTGAAAAAAATCCCCGGCGCATGTACGAATCATCCACTACATCGTCGTGTACGAGCGTTGCTGTGTGTAATATCTCAACAAGAGAAGCGGCAGTATAAGTAGCTTCAGTAATATCCCCGCATAATTTGGCCGAAAGAAAAACAAACATGGGGCGCATCTGCTTGCCTTTGCGGGTTACAATGTAATGAGTAATGCGGTCGAGCAGCGGTGCTTTGCTTCGCATAGCTTCGCGAAACCGGCTTTCAAACTCGATCAGTTCCTTGGCAATGGGCTTTTTGATGTCCTCCAGGTTCAACTCCACAGGTAGCGAAAATAAACTTTCGGAGCTATTTCCATGAAATTCCGTTATTGATTACCTTGGTTTATTTTTGAAAAACCCTTGCGAATAAATCATGATACCGATACCTTTGGTGTGATGGCCCAACAGCAGCACCCGGCGATGAAAAAATTAATCACACAAATAAAGGCCTGTACGGTTTGTACATCTTTTTTGCCCTATGCACCACGTCCTGTTATTTCCGTAAGCAAGAACAGTAAGATATTAATTATAGGCCAGGCGCCCGGGAAAAAAGTGAATGATAGCGGCATTCCGTGGGACGACCAAAGCGGCAATGAACTGCGAAGGTGGCTCGGAGTTAGCAAAGAACAATTTTATGACAACAAACTATTCGGGTTGATGGGAATGGGCTTTTGCTATCCCGGTAAAGGCGCCGGTGGTGACTTACCCCCACGGCCCGAATGTGCCCCGCTTTGGCATCATCAGCTGTTGGCAAACATGAAAAATGTAAAACTTACATTACTGATAGGACAATACTCTCAAAAGTTTTATTTGGGCGATAAATTCAAGCCTACCTTGACCGAGAACGTAAAAAACTACTACGAATTTTTACCAAAATATTTACCACTAGTCCATCCCTCACCGAGGAATAAGATATGGCAGAAAAAGAATCCGTGGTTTGAACAGGAGCTTATTCCACAATTGCAACTAATTGTAAAAAAGCTACTGAAAGAATGATTTTAAATCCGCTTAGGCTTTTTCCTCCTTCGCAACGTCGGTAGCAAGTTCCGGCTTTTCAGGGCGCATCTGCGGGAAGAAAATTACTTCCTGTATAGAAGATTGATTGGTCATTATCATCGCTAACCGGTCAATCCCGATGCCGATACCGGCTGCTGGTGGCATACCGTATTCCAATGCACGTAAAAAATCTTCATCCAGCACCATTGCTTCGGTATCGCCGCGTTTGCCGAGCGTTAGCTGATCTTCAAAACGTTTGCGTTGGTCGAGAGGGTCATTCAGTTCGCTAAAGGCATTGGCTATTTCCTTCGCATTGCATATCACTTCAAAGCGTTCTACCAATCCTTCTTTAGTCCGGTGTTTCTTCGCCAGCGGGCTCATCTCTACCGGATAGTCGGTAATGAATGTGGGCTGTATCAGATGCGGCTCAACTAAGTTTCCAAATATTTCATCTATCAGTTTTCCCTTGCCCATCGTGGCATCTACATGTATCTTCAACTCGCGGCAGGTATCTCGCAGTTGGTCTTCATTCATTTCCGAAATATCCTTGCCGGTATATTCTTTGATGGACTCAAACATGGTGTACCGCTTCCATGGGCGTTTGAAATCAAGCATATTAGTGCCCACTGTCAACTGCGTGGTGCCGTTCAATTCTATTACCACCTTCTCTATCATTTCTTCCAGAAAATCCATCAGCCAGTAGCAATCCTTATAGGCCACATACAATTCCATCATCGTAAATTCGGGATTATGGAACCGGCTCATGCCCTCGTTGCGGAAATCTTTAGCAAACTCAAACACGCCATCAAAACCGCCTACTATCAGTCGCTTTAAATACAATTCATTGGCGATACGCAGATACAATGGCATATCTAATGTGTTGTGATGCGTTTTGAACGGACGGGCCAATGCACCGCCATATATAGGTTGAAGCACCGGTGTTTCTACTTCCAGGTAACCGGCTTTGGTCATAAACTCGCGCATGGTGTTTATCATCTTGGCGCGTTTGATAAAGGTTTCACGCACTGCCGGATTTACTACCAGATCCACATAACGTTGGCGATAGCGCAACTCGGGGTCTTCTACCGCGTCATATACTTCGCCGTCTTTTTCTTTAACCACCGGTAGTGGCTTCAGTGCCTTTGCTAAAAGCTTAAACTCACTAACATGTATCGAAATTTCACCGGTTTTAGTGATAAAGGCATATCCCTTTACGCCAATAAAATCGCCTATGTCGAGCAGGTGTTTAAAAACTTTGTCGTACAGTGTTTTATCCTCACCGGGGCAAATATTATCGCGGGTGATATAGAGCTGAATCTTGCCGTGTCCATCCTGCAACACCGCAAACGAAGCCTTACCCATTACACGAGTACCCATCAGCCTTCCTGCAATGCTTACATGCTGGAAATTTTTTTCGGTGTCGTTATACTCCTTCAATATTTGGGCAGTGTTGCAATTCACTTCAAATAGCTCGGCGGGATATGGGTTAATACCCAATGCCTGCAACTCCTTCAACTTGTCGCGGCGAAAAATTTCCTGTTCACTTAAATGCTGGCTCATATTATCTATAGTATTGAGTGGGCGAAAATAAAAAATCTCCGTGCAGAAGCAGAAGCAATTATTTGGATAACCGCTCCCTTAAAAACTCTCCCAGCTTTTTGTTGGCTTTCTTCGCCGTAGGCAGCAATCGCCAATAGGCATTAAAAACATGGAACATGCCGGGGTATATTTCTATTTGAATGTTCACGCCGTCGGCCTTTGCTTTTTCTGCAAAACGGGTAGAGTCGCTTAATAAAATCACATAATCTTCCCCCACCTGAATATACGTAGGTGGCAAACCTGTCAAATCCTGAAACACAGGAGAAGCATACGGCGCTTTCGGGTCTGCATCACCCAAATAAGCGGCGCTCCATATATAGAAGCCTTCCTGCACAAGTATAGGGTCAATACCATTTTTTGATTGAATCGTTGGCCCGGACATAGTAAGGTCCAGCCAGGGCGACATGGCAATGATGCAAGCAGGAAGTTGTATATGATAATCGCGCAAATAGAGAACGGAACCGATGGCCACTCCACCGCCTGCTGAATCACCTCCAAAGCCAATACACTTAGCATTATATCCTTCGTTCAATAACCATTGATACGCTGTAACCGCATCTTCAATCGGGGCGGGATATTTGTTTTCGGGCGCTAAGCGGTAATCAATTACAAGCGTTTTAATGCCTGAATACTTGACAATGTTTGAAACCTGCGCCCGGTGGGTTTCGATGGAACCTGCCCCATAGCCACCGCCGTGAAAATATAAAAGCACCCTTTTATCGTCCGCTCCGTCCGGCATTATCCATTCGCATTTCATGTTTCCAATTAGAAAGGGTTTGTAGGTAAGTCCACGAAAACGTGACTTGAAATGCGACATAATTCTCTCATACCGTTGCCGCGATATAGCAATGGTCTTATACCGGGCGCGACTCTTTATCGCTTTAAATATCTTCTTCAATAAAAAGAGGCGGAGACCAAACATCAGCAGACTATTTCTTCAAACCTTCGCGCGAGTACTCCACTACCATCAATATCTTAAATGCAAACCAGGGGTTGCCCTGCTCAATTTCCTGTTGGGCCAGCAGGTGCATTTCCTTTTCAAAGGCCGGGAAATCATACCCGTATTTATCAATGATCATTTTTATTTCGGGTACCGGACCCATTTCAAATAATTCCTTCTCTTCCGGTATCTTTTCGCAACTGGCTATTTGCGCCAAATCATTACCGGTGAGGTATTTTGAGTGCGAAATGCCTTCGGGCAAATTATCAAAGCCAATGCTCAGCACATCATGCGGTTTGGGTTTGGGTATTTCAAAAATAGCTTCGGGTATCATGCGGGCGTAATGGTTTTTACCCATGCGCGCCACCTGGTCCATTTTATAGGGGGAGATAGTCTTATCCTCGTCCAGTACACTTTCGCTTACGTGCAATACTAATATCTCGCAAATAATCAGGTTGCCCGCGCCACCGTGCATACCGGTTTCGATAATTTCAGTCACCTTACACTCCATCTGCGCCGGTGATTCAGCCACACGCGGCGGCTTGACCAATTCGCTTTTCAACTCAGTGAAGCCTACTTTTTGAAATTCATTTACCCCTTTTGGATATTCGGTAGAGGCCAGCGAAGTTTGATGAACCATAGCATAGTTCACGATGTTCACCACACACTCCATATTCTCGCGTATATTATCAAAGGTGTGTTTAGTTCTACCCGTTTTACCACTACGAGCTGGAGAAAAAATTAAAGTAGGCGGATTAGAACCAAATATATTGAAGAATGAAAAAGGCGCCAGGTTTACATGGCCCTGATTATCTATTGTGGAAACAAAGGCAATAGGCCTCGGAGCCACAGCGCCGAGAAGATATTCGTGCCACTTGGGCAGGGAGAAATCGTTTGGTTTTATTGTTAGCATAGGATGCAAACGTAAGAGGTTTTTAGGGAAATATTATTTCATGGCAAACTAAATCTTGCGGTATATACCGAAAATATATACCTTTGACAAAAAGACGGGTATGAAAATTTTGTCGCTAAAATTAGATGATAAGACATTTGACGAAGCTGAAAAAATAACTTCAAAGCTTAAGCTGGCGCGAAACCGGTATATCAATGAAGCTGTAAGCCTTTATAATCTTTATAACAAGCGTAAATTGCTAAAAAAACAACTCGCTAAAGAATCAAAAATAACCGCCTTTGATTCTATGGAGGTTTTGCATGAATTTGAAAAGCTTACGGAGTGAAGATCAGGCAATATGATATTTGGCTCGCCGATCTGAATCCCCCTAGTGGCACAGAGCCCGGTAAAACAAGGCCTGTAGTGGTAGTCCAAACAGATCTACTGAATGATACCCATCCATCCACGATGGTCTGTCCTGTTACTACCAACGTGAAATCCGAGATGGAGTTTTTAAGGGTGCATTTAAAAAAGGGGCAACTGGATAAGCTAAGTGATATACTGGTAGACCAGATCCGGGCTATTGATAACCGCAGGCTATTACAAAAGGTAGCACGCCTTACCAAAGAGCAAAGGGAAAAGCTCAAGGAAAATTTGAAGATAGTGCTGGATTTGTAATTGTCGCCGTTTAGTGAAAACGTAGATGGCTTTTAGAATCGCTATGATTCTAAGTACGGAGATATTAACTACTTGGTTAATATAAATGATGCCATTAATATCGCAAAAGAACCAAGTAATATAAATGCCGCAATCCGGCCATATCGCTTTTCCAGACCATTTGGTTTTTCTTCAAAATATTTGACTATAGCTTCGCCATTTTTTGAAAACCAAATTTGAACAATAACTATGGGTACTACGAAGAACATAATTGCTATAACTTTTCTTGTTTTCGTATCGTCTATGTAAAAAAGCGCTCGTGTAGACACTAAAAGAGCCATTGAGTAAAACGCTGCCGCTATTGAAAGTAAATACCTTGCCTTTGATAAATAAGCTGACCTTTTAGCGGCATCTAATTCTGGCCGGTCGGCTCCAACGGATGTCATGCAATAAAAAAAATAGAAGATTTTATCAAAAATATTCACGAGGAATTTCTGTTTTTAAATCGCCGGCAAAATCTTCCCGCTACACTCCCCAAAACCTATCCGCACACCATCGTTCTCGCACCAGCCTTTCATGGATACGGTATCGTTATCCAGTATAAATTTCCGTTCGGTGCCATCGGGCATGGCAACCGGGTTTTTGCCCTGCCAGGCTATTTCGAGCATAGAACCGTAGGAGCCGGGCGTAGGCCCGCTGATAGTGCCGCTGGCGTAGGCATCGCCTACCTGCACATTGCAGCCATTAATAGTGTGGTGCGCCAACTGCTGGCACATGTTCCAGTACATATATTTAAAGTTACTGTTTGAAACTGTTTTACTGGCACCGGTACCGGTTATAATGTCCACTTGTAAATTGATATCGTAATTTTTCTTCCCTTCAAATTGAAGATAAGGCAACACAGCAGGGTCCTGTTTCGGGCTTGCGGTGCGGAACGGTTCCAGCGCTTCCAGCGTTACTATCCAGGGCGACATGACAGAGCCAAAGTTTTTTGCGAGGAATGGGCCCAGCGGTACATACTCCCATTTTTGAATGTCGCGTGCGCTCCAGTCATTGAACAATACCATTCCGAAAATATGTTCTTCAGCTTTAGCGGTTGAAATGTTTTCACCCAATTGAGTTTCTTTACCAATGATAAAAGCCATTTCCAGTTCAAAGTCAACCGAGCGGGAAGCGCCGAACGATGGACTTTCAGCATCATCGGCTTTAGTTTGCCCTTTCGGGCGGTGAACCGGCGTACCGGATACCACTATAGACGAGGCCCTGCCATGATAACCTACCGGCAGGTGTAGCCAATTAGGGAGCAGCGCATTCCTCGGGTCGCGGAACATGGTGCCAACGTTAGTGGCATGTTCGCGGCTGGAATAGAAATCGGTATAGTTGGGTATGTGAACCGGCAACAGCATTTTTGCATCGCTTTGCTTCACTAAAATTGTTGCCTTTAACTCAGCGTTGTCGCGGATGGTGGGATTATCTGCATTGAGTAGATCAGAAACTCTTTCGCGCACTGCACCGGTGATGGGCTTGCCGAGTGCAATAAAATCGTTCAGTGTTTTTTGCTCCAGTACGCTTTTATCGAAGGCTATTACATCCAGTGAACCGGCGAGAGCAGCGACTTCGAGGTCGAGGATATACTCTCCTATTGCCACTCCCGCGCGGGGTTTCCGGTCGGCGGTTTTAAAAATCCCGAAGGGCAGGTTTTGAATGGGGAAGTCGCTACCGGGTTTTACTTCTACCCAGCTTTTCAATTTCGGATCGTTGGCTTTGCTCATAGTTCTAAACAAATTATTTAGGGCAGACCTTATAGGTTTTAAAACCTATAAGGTCTTTATGCAATTTTTCCTCAAACATCAAAACTCCAATCATCTCCCTTTCCACCAAATAGTTTCCGGGTTTCTATCTTTTTCAGTTGTCGTTGAATAATAAGGTCGGCAATAGTTAAAGCAAATTGATCTGGTGGTGTCTGTTGCAGCGTTTCCCTTAGCGTTTTTTCATTCACGTCGATCCGGTAAAGTATCCAAAATAATTTATCCATATCTTTTTCGGCCAACTCCTCTATTCTCCGGATCAGCAGATTGCGAAAGGCCCTAAATTTTTCCTCCTCATTAGTTGTAGAAGGTAGCAGCTGCTCATCGATCTCAAACGACTCTATAATATCTTTCGGTACCTCCATTATCAATTTATCATTTTATCACATTGTCACATCGGCCTTGTCTATTGCCCCTATGCCAAACAAAGCAAAATCGTATTTCGCGGGATCGGCAGGGTCAAAGGTCTTTAAATTTTCAGTTAGTTCAACTACCGTTTGCCAATCAGTTTGCTTGCGCTTGATAAGCCCCAGCTTCCGGGCCACCCTGTCCACATGTATATCGAGCGGGCAAAGCAGTTGCGCGGGCTTGATTTTCTTCCATAAACCAAAATCCACGCCCTGCTTATCCTTCCTCACCATCCACCGCAAAAACATATTCATCCTCTTGCACGTTGAGTTTCGAAGCGGTGTAGCGATATGTTTCCGGGTTCTGTGGGGTGCATCTTCCAATGAAAAAAAGGTTTCGTGAAACCGTGTTATTGCCTCACCCGGATTTACTGATTTGCCAATTCCCTGTTCAACCATAAAGGCATCTTCCAGGCTTTCGTGGTCTTTATAAAAGTGTTTAAAGAATTCGATGAAATAAAGGGCATCGGTAGCATTAAACGTTCGGTGCTTAAATGACAGAAACCTCTTCAAATCGTGTTCATTGTGGTTTAATACAAAGTTATGTGGCTCGCCATCCATTAGCTCAACGAGCCTATTAGCGGAGGTCATAATAGACTTCCGGTTGCCCCAGGACAACATGGCCGTCCAAAAACCCATGATCTCAATATCCTGTTTTTTACTGAAGCGGTGAGGGATGGAAATGGGGTCGCCCTCAATAAAAACGGGCCGGTTGTACTCCCGGTATTTCCGTTCCAAAAGTTCGTAAACAAAATCACGCTTCATTTTATTAAAATATTAAACGAAATATTACCTTTATTCCGATTCTTCATCAAAAAAATAACCTTTATGACATCAAAATCTACCCTACACATTATCATAATTAACCTCTTAATACTGTGCCTGGGCCTTCAGGCTAATGCACAGAATAAAAACGTTGACAAGGGCAAAGAAACACTTACTAAGGCAATGGAACAAACCGGCGCCAAACGCCAGGAGTTAATTGGTAAGGCCCGTGAAGAATTTCAAAAGGGCGGCCTGAAACCCCAGGAAGTGGCAACGCTCATGGGCGATGCCTACCTGGAGAAGAATGACCTTGCGGATGCCGCTACCGCCTATGGCTCTGCCAGTAAGGACGATAAAAAGGAAGGATTAAAGAAGGTGGCCGATGCCTATGTGGAACAGGCCTTTGGTGAGGATGATAAAGCGCAACCTAAGACATTATCGAAGGCAATGAGCCTGTACAATAAGGCGGATGCTACGAAAGAGGGCGCGCGGAATATAGGCGATAAGTTCTATGAAAAGGGCGAAGCGGCCTATCCGCAAGCCTTGAATTATTATGTGACCGGTGGCGCCAGCGCCCAGGTGGAGCAAATAGCCAAAAGCTACTTTGCGAAGGGGGGCGATAATGAAGACAAGGCCGCCGAGACATACCTGAAGCTAAAAACCCCGGAAGGCGCCAAGAGCGCAGGCGACATTTATTATAACCGTCAGGAATACCAAAAGGCCATCGAAGCCTATCTATCGGGCGGAGTATCGGAGGGCATTCATAAATATGCTGATTATCTGTACGGCGATAACCGTAACGAGGAGGCCGATGCCCTGATCATGAAGCTGGCTGACGCTTATGTGGAGAAGAAAAATGATGACGGTTTGGAGAAGCTGGCCTCGGAAGTGATGGCCAAGGGCGATTACGCGATGGCAGCCAAGATATATGACAAGGCTGGCAATGGTTCGTCAGCGGATAAATGTAAGGCATACGATGCGCTGGTCAGTTTCCGGTTTGATGATGCCAAGGCCGCTTTCAGCAGTATTGGCGACGACGCTACTGCCAAAATGATAACGGATAATGAAAAGGCCCTGACCCCACTTAAGGACCTTGCTGATAACTTTGACGAGCTGATGAAGGCAGCCCCTTATGTAACCTGGCTGATGGATACGGTAACCGGTAAAAGTTCGCCTTCGGCGGATGATGAAAGAACAAGAGAGGATTACTACAAATCCATCCGCGACCAGATCATTAAAAACGTGAACGCAGTTTCAACTGATTATTTCAAACTTACCAGCCCTGATATCAAGAAATTTGTACGCCAGCGTTTCCTCAAATACGGCGCGGTACGCAATATACTTGACAAGGAAACCTTCATGGTAAAAAAGCAAAAGGCGGATATCAGGACGAAGGATGTGATATTGTAGTGAGCCTTGAGCTGCTCATATATTGCTGCAATTCTTATGGTGATAAAGTAGCTTTAGAAAAGAATAATTCCCATGGAAATTTCCAGCTCCGATCTAAACAAAATGTTATTAGTAGCAATTGAAAACATCAAAAGGTACGATGTCAATGTTTATACTATTCACAACGACTACTATTGGACGATATCGGCAGAGGATGCAGTAGTCATGGAAAAAGATCCGGCTTTAGCAGTTGGTTCTTTAATTGATGATTGGGCAAATCTTGAAAAAGTAATAAACGGTAAGCAGACATTCACCACGGTCGACCTTGATAGGATTGTTTCAATCTTAACTTTTATCTCAAAAGAGATTGCTGCCTAAATACTCCTTGCGTTATCAATCAACTTTTAAGCCAATGCCTGCTTCAAATCCTCAATCAAATCTTCCACGTCTTCTATTCCCACACTTAAGCGCAACAGATTATCTACTACGCCTACTCTTTCTCTTTCCACTTTGGGTATTGAGGCATGGGTCATAGTAGCTGGGTGATTGATAAGCGATTCTACGCCGCCAAGTGATTCGGCCAGCGAAAAAACTTTGAAGGAAGAGGCAATCCTAAAAGTTTCTTCCACGGATGCATTTTTCAAAACGATGGATATCATACCACCAAAATCCTTCATCTGCTTTTTGGCGATAGCGTGATTCGGATGGTCGGGAAACCCAGGCCAGTAAATTTTTTCGATGCGAGGATGGGGTTTCAGAAATTCAGCAATTTTTCTTCCATTAAAACAATGGCGCTCCATGCGCAGGTGCAGGGTTTTAATACCTCGCAGCACAAGGAACGAATCCATAGGCCCCGGGTTTGCACCGCACGAGTTGAGTATAAAGTACAAACGTTCGTGCAGTTTATCATCATTCATGATCAATGCGCCCATGACTACATCGCTGTGGCCACCTAAATATTTGGTTACAGAATGCATTACGATATCGGCACCCAGCAGTAAAGGATTTTGCAAATACGGCGAAGCAAAGGTATTATCAACTGCAAGCAGAAGGTGGTGCTTTTTAGCGATCTTAGCACAGGCCTCAATATCTACTATCTGCATGGTTGGATTGGTAGGAGTTTCAATCCATATCAGTTTCGTTTTTTCATTTACATGTTTTTCGATGTTTGAAGCATCGGTCATATTGATGAAATGAAATTTAATGCCGTAGTTGGCAAATATTTTGGTGAACATACGGTATGAACCACCATACAGATCGTCGCCGGTAATTACTTCATCACCGGGTAGTAAAAGTTTTATAACAGCATCTGTAGCTCCCATGCCACTACTGAAACAGATAGCGTGTTTGCCGTCTTCGAGCGCTGCCAGGTTTTTTTCAAGCGCCACGCGGGTGGGGTTTTTGCCACGGGCATAACCATATCCTTTATTAATACCCGGGCTTTCCTGTACGTACGTCGAGGTCTGATAGATGGGTGTCATAATGGCTCCGGTGGAGGGGTCCGGTTCCAAACCGGCGTGAATAGCTTTTGTTCCGAATTTCATGGAAAGAAAAATTTAGAAGGCGAAAATAGAATTTATAATAGACAATAGATGTAAGACGTAAGACACAAGACTAATGTAAAACGAGAATAATTATAGCCGCAGATTAGCAGATTAAAGAATCCACTGTATTGGTTTTTAATCTGCTAATCTGCGGCTATAAAATTTGTATTTTTCATTTGAAAAGATGACTGAAAAGCCCGTCTCTCAACTTCGGTTCAAACCAAGTAGATTTAGGCGGCATTATCTTGCCGCTGTTGGCAATATCCATCAGTTGTTTCAGCGAAACCGGGTATAGGGCGAAGGCCGCCTTCATTTCGCCGCTGTCTACTCTCCTCTTTAACTCTTCCAAACCGCGGATGCCACCTACAAAATCTATCCGCTTATCGGTACGTGGGTCGTTGATAGCAAGTATCGGGGCCAAAAGATTATCCTGTAATATGGTTATGTCGAGTACACCAATAGGGTCGTTGTCATTATAAGTTCCTGTCTTGGGAATCAGTTGAAACCATTCTCCACCCAGGTACATTTTTATTTCATGAAGCTTCGCTGGTTTATCGCCCGTTGATTTAGTAACGGTAAACTTCTGTTCAATTTTCTTTATCAACTCATCAGTGCTTAATCCTTTCAAATCCTTAACCACCCGGTTATAATCCATAATGGCCAACTGGTTATCGGGGAATAGCACAGAAAGGAAGAAGT
>Ga0302280_1002114_pt1 | contig 15628 bp, 13 predicted proteins | sample III_Fen_E1_1_FD_198771 | JGI IMG/M metagenome (GOLD analysis project Ga0302280, IMG submission 198771) | Peat permafrost microbial communities from Stordalen Mire near Abisko, Sweden - III_Fen_E1_1 | ecosystem: Environmental > Terrestrial > Soil > Wetlands > Permafrost | place: Sweden: Abisko... | reverse complement strand
CCTTTTGATCTAGTGAGTAGGGGCTTGTCTTATCAAAACAACAGAAGAGAGGATGTCTTTTAGCTCCCCATTCATTGGGAATGACTTGATCCAGATACCATGTCAAGATAAGATAGAAGATAGCGTTGATTATGAAGCTAATCAATGCATAGCCAATCACATAATTGTTAATGGAAGTTGAAAAGTCTGGGGTAATTTGACAGGACTATGCATATATTATTGTTTGGAAGGCTAGCACATAAGCTGCATGGGGTATGACACTCATTGCAGCGTTAACTCCCAGGGTTGGGTTATCTGAATTAATGGAAATGAAAGATAAAACGAACTGTATTACAAAGAATAGCAGAGATATTACCACTCCTATCTTGGCCCGAGTCAGAAAAACTTGAATAAAAAAGTTTTGAATGATGAGTACTAAGTCAAAAAGAATGAAAACAATAAAAGGAATATAAAAAGGGATGTATGTGAGTTGAGTAGTTATAATGGCAGAGCAGATGATATGCAAAATGAAGTAGACAGCATAATAGCGAACGAACCATGTGAAGTAATAATTGCGTATCTTCATGCCCATAATGGACATACTCTCTCTGACTTTGGATTCTTTTTCTTGCAACATCAAAGAAGTTTGTCGTAGATATATCAATAATAAGGGTAGTAATGTTACAATCCCGATTGAACTTCCCATACCAGTATATATATAATCTAAGATGTAACTCTATTGGTAGATCGGAGCGACATAATTCTCCAATTGATTTGTTCCTACGGTTTCCAATTGCATGATGGCATTATTGACTAATAAATTTGTTGACATCATGTGAAAACTGGATTAATACACGTCAAGGTCTATATTTTGATCTTAAGTTATTTTTTAGTTGGTATAAGGTCCATCTTGATTTGAGTTAGATATATTAAACCGAAGAGAATATTGATAGATATTATTGGCTGAACTTTGTACGATAATTCCATAGCATATCTGTGTGCTTGTACTGTAGGCCTGATTTCGTATATATGTCTAAAAGTCAGATTCTGTAGTAAAATTGAGGACTGTTTGGCTTGTTGCTGTAATCATAGTGGATAGCTGAGCGACCAGAGGATCACCGATGGGAGCAAGTGCGACAGCCTGCCCTTGGCATTGTCTGTATAAAGACATTTTTACTTAGAGGTGCTAGCAAGATTAGCATTAGTGTAGTCATAAGCATATCGAGTGTTTGGTGGATCTATGAAAGATTGCTGATTGTAGTTTGTGGGGGTGTCCATATTCCTTATCAAGACAATAAAGAAGATAAAGAAGATGGGGATGGCAAACTAGAGGATATTACCTACTATACTACGCTTGTAAAGCATCCAGTTCTTGTAGAAGAGAGCACTGAGTTGTCCCATTCTATTGATTATAAAATAGACCTTTTTTGATGGGATTTTAATAGACATATCATGTTTATTTATTTTTGTATTTGCAATAATAATGATAAATCAATCATTAAAAGTCGTACTTCCTCTGGTCTTAAATCAAATCATGGCTTTAAAGGAACAGCTCAATTATTTTTATTTTGTTGATATTGTTTGATGATTGCTCAAATAATCAAAAATAAATTATGACTTATGAACTTAGCAATTTAAGTCTTGCGACTGAAAATAAAAACAAATTCAATGTCAATAAGCTTCACTGTTATTGATTTAATTTTTGACAATTTGTCAATATAATTTTTGTATTTTTAGCAATTAAATCTATCTTCTTTCAGTTGTCCTGATTATGAGCTAGCTTCTCATAAATATTCTCTCATATTCGTTGTGGCTATTAATAATGATACTAATATAACTTAACTTGTGATAAATTCAAACTCACTCATTATCAGCATCATGATTTCGGATTTTGTCGATTTCCTTCATGTAGGCCGGCTTGCTATTGCAAGTGAACAGAAGGTAGATGAAAGTAAGAAACGTCCATATTATTAGAGCGATGGGAAACACATTGTTGTGGTAAAACGCCGAATAGAATTTCATGTACTCTAATTGAATGCCTACTATCGCGTAAATTTCTGTGTTTCTGGTATAAGTCGGGAATGAACTGATGCAGAGCTGAATCACCCCGACAGAAGCAATTAACATTAGAATTACGTTAAACAAAAAGCTGTTCATCCATGTTTAATTTTCCTTCATGGGGTGGAAACGGCAACAACAAGGGATGCGGATTCCAAATTTCACAGTACCCTTCTGCATGCACCATAGCATGTAGAGACAAAAGTATGCGAATATTCCAGTTGCGATAAAACCTGCGTTACCTCCATCCAGCGACATTAAAAACTCGTTTAAAAATGGAATGAGCGGGCGATTGAGAAATCCTTTGGCAATGTTACCAAAAATGCTGAATGAGGAAAAAAATACATCTGCAGTATCCATATAAGCGAGGTTATAAAGAATATTACTCCAAGGATGAGTTTAAGGACAGGAATGACGGGATTAGTATCAGCGTATTTCAGTTATAAGTTAAAAATTTACACTTCATCTGATAAGGCTGAGAACTTTGCTTTAAATTCAGTCAGTTTGTTACCTACTTCACGCTTGCCTCGCCATCTGTCAAACCAGCCAGCCTCTTCATCCTTGCCGCTTTCTTAGTCAGTTTTTTTTAATTATTAGCCTTCCTTTATCATTGATGAAATTGCTGTTGCGAGGTTGTTCTTTGTCTTTTTCATCTCGTCCGTCCTTCTTGCAATAGGTCGATGTCTGAATTAGTTAATCATATCGATTGGTAATGAAAAAAGACCCACTCCCCCGAATATTACTAAAAGAATCCATCCGAACCAAGACATGAGAGCAATAACATAAACCGCAAAAGAAGCCTACAGTTCCATTGTGATATCTCCTTAAACCTGGATGACGCTTGCCACTTTGAAGTTATCAGTAAAGGAAGTCTGTCCGTTTGCATCGACAGTATGTATAGGAAGTTCGACATACTTAAGGTAGTTCCAACTGATAAAAAGCACGAGTATGGAAATGATGTTGGCAGCTAAAGTGTAAAGCAACCCTTTGACTAGTCTTTTGCAAAACCCTTCTTCTTCGTCAGTCTCGTAGAAAAATAGGGCGAATGGCATGAGAAGGCAGATGAAAGATAGCACCAGCAAATAGATAAAATACCAGAAGCTTTTCATATCGATGCCATTACTGTCGAGCGCGGAAACATTCGCTACGTCAAGTGGGACCATTAGGGCCTGTGCCTGACACATTGTTAGTCCCACTACCACCAATATTTTGCAATAGACAGCTGTGCCAAACCCCTTATCGTCAGTGTGTACATAGAGAGCTAGAATATAGAGGTTTATTGCGAGCAGGATGATCACAAAGATGATAGCCAGTGCGATAAGCAGTCCGTTGTTCATATTCGGATTGATTTTTAAATACGGTCATTTAAATAGAAGTGACAGCAAATAGAGTTTTACAATAAATCAAAATGCTACGCTAAACACTTAGTACTCGATCACTTTGAAAAGGGTGTCTTTTGTAACCACACTAAAAGCAGCATATTTTTTTATTCCTGTTATAAGGACTCTTTGATCACTTGTAGTAATTAGGGAAATTGCTCCAACCTCTATTTTGAGGCTCATTTCTGTAAATATACGTTCTTTTCTTTGGTATACGGTCCTTGGCGCGACTATCAGAGCAGAGTTATGGAAGAAGCTAATCTAACTCTGTTAAAAATCCTTTTTATGAATGAAAGCTATTGTAAAGTTCAAACTTAATTTTATATCGGAATGTTATATAAATAATACATATGAACCTAACCATTTTCGATTCCTATTCAAAACTGAAACCTAGAGCAAATACCCCCTTAGCCCCCGGCTCATCCAACAGCAGTCATGTTCATTCTGTAAGAGCATTGCCTCCAAAGTACAATCAAAAACCAAACATACAACCAAATTGTACCACCTCTTTTTTTGGCACTTGTGTGGAGCCCAAGTAAATATAAAATAGCGATCAAGATGAAATATTATTGAAAGGGAAAATGGTTAATAATAGCCACTTAAATATTGCTCTTTAACAAAAAGATGAGGCAAGGTCTTCAGGCCGCAAGCAGAAACTCTCACTGAGCAGAAAGCAGTCGAAAGATTCCCATCATATGAATGTAACCCCCCTTAAAAACAAAGTATAGCAAGGATAAGTTAAACAACTTTCAGCCAATAAATTCTATTCTGAATAAGTGAAAAAAAACGGAGAATCTCATAGTAAGACCCAAAAGATTAATATCTACAATGTGAGATCAGAACCCAAAAAAGAGTCCTCTTAGACCATCACCAGCTTACAGATGAAGGAATCTATTAAATTGTCAACTAATATGGCCTCAGCTAATGCTAACTCTCTCAAGAAAGAGGACGATTCGGCCAAAAAGCCTAAGCTTACTCTTAGTAACAACTTTAAATCGCAAATGCAGGAACCAAAGGACAGTAAGCAGGATATTTCTGAGTTCAATCCAAATTTTATAATAAACCGTCAGTCAGTGCCAAAGACGAATAGTCAATCTGTAATGATAGAGTAGTCCTTTATGACTGCCAGACTAAAGAATATCTATGGAGAAATGAGTAATACTTAAGATTTGTATAGTCCCAGTAGCAACATTGCACTCTACAATAACCTAACTGGAGGATAAAGATAAATGATAAGTTGTGTCAAAAATCATGAGAATGGATCATAGCCTGAAGTTGAGAAATATCGGTCCCATGATAACTCAGTCAATTATTCCAATGGCTCCATTCATCAAGATACCAGCATTCAGAGGAATAATAATTAGGTTTTAATAGAAAATGATTAGCGTCGAGATGTCATCAATGATTTTAGTGGCTTTCAGCCTGAATCCAAGGAGAAAAGATGGATAGGCTCATATGCTAAGACAATTAAAACATTCAATGATGACAACAGATCAGAAGAAGAGTCAGTTGTGTTAGAACACTTTAAAAACTAAGGCGGCTTCATGACGTGCCTTCCTTTGAATAGAGGCAGTATCAAAGACAACAGTGGAGAAGATGCCCTGGAAATATATCGCAGGAGATATAGCTCATTCGGAGAAGATAGCGGTGAAGGCTTATCTGCCTATAGGGATAGATTGACTCGATACGTAAACCAACCAATAGAAGAAGATGCAAACGATGAAGAGCGGTAGTCATGAGCTTATGATTAATGCTTTTTCTTTTCTATTTCTAATTAACACTAACTGTTAATGTCCCTGCAGATTTCGCTGCTAATAGTTTTTGCAGTAATTAATTTAATATAAATTCAGATGGAGGTAACATTTTTAATGAATTTCAAAGGATAATCTTGGGGTTCGAGCATCAAACTGAGGATGAATGTTTCTCACTGGTTTCAATATATATTTTTATCGCTAATACTACGAGCTGATTCAAGATTAATATTAATAAACTCATCAAATAAAATTATTCCTATCGATGGCAAACATTCGCGACCTGCAAAAGCTTCGAGGAACAAAAAATCTATCACTATTTGCTCAAACTAACTATATTCAGCAGTTGAACCCTGAGAGTAGGAAATCTTATTACTAACCCTTCCTTGAAAGGACTCCAGTACTGTCTTCTCGCTCTCCTCAAAAATACAGGGATCCTTAAGAGAGAAGCAAAAGTCCATCCCGCCTCCAGATTCATCGCCGGGGAGGTAGTTATGGATTGAATAACAACTAGGACAAAAATCCAGTCATTTTTCAAAATCCACGCATGTCTCTGTACTTTTCCTTTAACTCTAGATACAGTTTTTCTATGAAACCTCTCTAATACAAGAAAAAATAAGCAACCCCAAATGACTTGCCTTTGTCAGACCTCGTCGACAGAAGAGACAAAGATAATTTCTTTCAGATGAACGAGGTGCCCTTCGCACGTAAGAAGAGTGTTTTATCATCTTCTCCTTCCAAAACGATGGAGGTTTCTAAGAAAATGTTTAATGTGCTCTATCCCATCGGTAAGGGCGGCTTTGGCAAGGTTTGGAAGGTGGAAACAAAAAAAGGTAAGCAGATCTATGCAATGAAGATGATGAGTAAAGTTAAAATCATCAATAAAAAATCAGTCCAATCGGTGATGAATTAGAAAGAATTTTTGTCAAGATTACACCATCCCTTTTTAGTCAATATGAGCTCAGCCTTTCAGGATCGAGATTATCTTTATTTGATTATGGACTATCTAGATGGAGGGGATCTTCGTTACCACCTCGGCAATAAGCGTTACTTCAACTAAAAAGAAACCAAATTTTTTGTAGCAAATATTCTGATTGGACTTGAGTATCTAAACAAAAACAAAATTATTCATCGTGATATAAAACCTTAAAATTTAGTATTGGATTCTCAAGGGTATATTAGAATTACTGATCTAGGAATTTCAAGATAGCATAGAGCCAATAACTCTCAAGACACAAGCGGCACCCCTGGTTATATGGCTCCTGAAGTTATGTGCAGGAAGGAGCATTCATTTTCAGTTGACTATTTTGCTCTTGGTGTCATTACTTACGAATTCATGCTGGGTAAAAGACCCTACTTGGGTAAGGACAGAAGATAAATCAAGGAAAACATGTTAGCTAAACAGGCACAGGTGAGGATTGATGAACTTCCCTATAAATGGTCTCCTCATGCAATCGATTTCACTAACAAGGTACTTTCTTGATGATTTAGTTACTGCAAAGGAATCCCCAGAATAGATTAGGCATAAACGGTATCGAGTAAATAATGGACCACCAGTGGTTATAGGATGTGGAATGGTAAAAAATACTAACAAAAAAACTGAAAGCTCCTTTTAAGCCTATCGTACGTTCTAATTGATGCAGAGTATTGAAGAGGACTACGAGTCATATAAGGAGCAGATTTCCGAAGATACAATTATATAAAACGAGTAATAAACCCTACTGATGCTGAGAGACTCCGAAACCCAAAGTCTTTTCGATGGTTACCATTTCTAAAAGAAAGAGACCGAGCCTTCAGCATATAAAAAGACCTCCTCAACAACAACGAACTGCACGTAATAAAATTTAAGACGCAAATGATATCCATCATTTATTATTATAGGGTAGAAATTTAAATATTTAATCTCATGTTTTTGTTCAAGTGCTGCCAGGAGTTCCAAACTGGAGTGGGATATTAACTGGAGAAAAACAATAATCATTAAAAATAATTTGTAACCAACTTGAAGGAAATCGATCCCAGTGATCTGTGCCAAGACGAAAATAGAATCATCAAATTAAAAAAATCAGAATACGATTAACTCTATTCTGCATACTGTAAATCTGGGAAAAAATTTGTTGATGACGAATTTCCTGCAAACTCCAACAGTCTTGGCGAGATCGAAGGGATCAAAGAGTGTCAATGGAAGCGAATCTCAGATATTATTACGTCGCCTGTACTACTTGGAGAAAAAATAGAGCCCAATCAAGTCATTCAAGGAAGTTTAGGAGACTGCTATTTTTTATCTGCTCTCGCTGCGCTTGCTGAGCACGAAGAAAGCATTAAAACTTTATTTGGTAATCAGAAGTATAGCCCCTCGGGGATTTATCGAATTTTAGTTAAAATTCACGGATAAATTGAAGAGATAATAGTGGACGATTACATCCCCGTCAACTAATAAGGTGAACCACTGTTTTGCCAGGCCAACAAGAATGAATTTTGGGTTTTGATTCTATAAAAAGTATGGGCAAAAATTCATGGAAGCTATGCCAATATTATTAGTATGTTTAATGATATGTAGTGGGTAACCCGACTGAAGTGTTTGCCTCTTTCACTTTTGCACCTGCTGCCATGCTGCTCATAAAAGAAACGCATTAAGAGAGATAAAAACAATGGAGCCTTTTACATGATTACGCCAAACAACAATTTCCCATATGCTGCAACACAAACGAGGATATAAATAAAACGAGCAATCTTTCGCCTAATCACTCCTATACATTAGTAAATTCTAGTTGATTTAGCTAGATACTGCTATTCTCGAGGATATGGATGGCTAGCATCATAAGTTAGTAAAGCTGCGTGACCCTTGGGGCAAAGGAGCATGGACTGGCACTGCAAGCAATAACGATACCAATTTTTGGACTCGAATCGTTAATAGCAGTTCGAGACACCAATTTTGTAAATAGTTAAATTTATACGATAGTGGAATTTTTTGCATGACTTTTACCGATTTCAGCAAATATTTTTCCCAAATTCACTACTGTCTCTACCATAAAAATGGCAATTACATTTCGTAGCCCCTTCTCTGCAACAAAAAGAATGGCAGTTTGTTTGAAGTTTAAATTCACAAAAGGGGACTATATTCCTTTGAACTTAATCAATCGGATCTCGAACAGATGGGGCAATAAGATCGAAAAGAGGAAGGGGTTTGCAGAGCAACTCTTCTTCTCATTAAAAATAGTAAAAATGCTGGATTTGATTTTGTTAATGGACTTCTAAAATATAACGATGACGATGCCGTACTTACTGAGTTACTAGAACCGGGCAACTACTTATTGTTTGCCAAAATCGATCCAACTTGTGCCCATCACTTGATTCCTACTAAGACAGTGGCAAGTATCTATTCAACCTGCTTTACCGTATTATAACCGACATAGCAAAGTAAATACCCCAATCTTTTCAAATAAGTCTTCCTAAAGCATGCCAGATCGAACAAAAGAAACAAATACAATAATGGCTTAATGTGGATTTCATGGAAACTGCTATTTCAGCAGGGAGGATACGCTTATGTTGGAATGGGCGTGGATTCAAAGAGCAACAAAAAATTTGTCATTGACTTTTCGGAGTAGTACATATGTTGCTATTTAGATAATTTCACAAGATGAATTTCAAGCTCAAGGGATAGTTCAAGAACAAGGGGAAGCAAAGGATAGAAATCAACCCGGGAGAGTAAAAGATAATAATGGCTCGAGTGAAAAACTAAACAATTAAATCTTTGAAATTTCCACCACCGCTGGGAATCAAAATGTAGCTGATTGAATGAGTGTGATTTTCACAATGACTGGTCCCTATATAAATCAAATATCATTTAATGCTCGTTTGGTCTTTTTATGATGAGCAAACATCTACTTGAGTTCAGTCAAATCCGCAAAACGCTCTTTACTCTTTGCTGTCAAGTCATCTCTAAGGTTGTTTATCTTCAGCATCTATCGACGATACTGGTATTCCTTTTCAAGTTTGTCCTTCTTTAAACGCAGCCCATCTTCTTTTAATTGTTCTAGCTATTTGTGTAAAATCTAAATCTAGCGCTATTTATAAAAGAGGGAACTTGATCTGCGACTAACTAAACTGCCAAAATAAGTAGTTTTACTTTCGATGCTTCTTTTAGTTTGACTCTCCTCCACTGATCTTAAGTGCTGATCTTTAAATTTGCCCGTTTCCACCATGACGCCCTCTTACATTATAAAAATACTTTCTGTTGGATTATTTTTAGTGTTTTTCTTTACTGTTTTGGGCCATTTGGTGTTTTAGTGATTGGCGATGTTTTCTTTGTTGATGTTCATATCTCTTTTACTTTTTATTGTTGTATCGATATTGATCATTTTATCCATTGACTATTTCCTACTCGTCATATTTCCAGTCATTTTTTTAAGGTGCTACTTCCTTCTATCAATGGGCTAAATGATTAACACAGCTGTAAGGATGGTCTCCATCTCCATGTTGCACTCTCCGCAACAGTTCATAAATTTTAATACTAATATTATCTTGCTATAATATAATTCTTCAAATCATTGTCATTTGGGCAACTGCTTTATGTTTATCAGATTATTGCTCATACACACCACGAAAGCTATGGTAGTGTAGATCATATAGAAGGGAGTCCAACCTAAAAAGGTGTAGAATCGGATCAGGTTGTTACCAGCGATACATTTTGATGCCCATGGGCAGTGGTGATCGTATTCAGTTATGCACACGTTGCAATCCCTGCAATGACGAGCACTACGAGGTACCATCATTAAGCATTTTAAACATTTTTTTCTTTAATTTTAAGGCAAATTATCGGCAGGCTCAGTAACTACTCCTGGATCACTAATAGCAAGCAGCAGATAGGAAACACACTGCCCGATGCAAATGAAGTCGGTGACGAGTTTGAATATAATGCTGTCTGCACTGTTATGAACCATAGCAACTACCAGATAGCTAACAATACTAAATGATAGGAAAGCTGTCAGGAAGCAAAGATCTACATGTAAATAAAGTTACAATCTGGACCTAAACTGATTAAAAAGCTTCCGTCGTACAAAACTTTCATGTTGCCGTATTTACGATGGATGATTAATTATTAGCTGAATTTGTTATCGTCTTCATCGGAGTCATCGCGGGTGGCAACCACAACTCCATTTTTTGGATTGAATACCTAATTGAATCTAACTTTACTTAGGGGGTATTGTTTTCGACAGTTGAAAGTTCTTCAGAAAGCTGACTGTTCACTAAACTCATTTAATTTTATGGCTGCTCACAAGATTAATAGGAGTTATTGAATCCACAATTCTATTTAATTGCCACAGATAAGATTGATTCGAGACATAAATATTGAAGTAGAAAACTTGAAAAATTGATAAGCTTGTAGATTCATATAACTGCATTATATTACTATGCTCGACAGCAAAGATGGAAGGGTCATGACCCTTATTTCTCAGACTAAAGGCGAGGAAGGAAGTAATTCACTCTTTATTTAGAGTTTTTAGTCAATAAGGCCACTATAGACCATATCTCTAAGCATGAGGGCCAATACTGCTTCATCTCGATATGCGGAGATTATCGTAGTGGCAAATCCTTTTTGCTTAACTCTCTCTTTTTTAATTATAGTGGCTTCTAAACCAGTGCAACAACCTAATCTTGTACGAAGGGCATCAAGGTTTGGAGTCAGCCAATGGTTCACGAAGGTTTAAATATCTGGATTGTTGACACTTAGGGCTTTGGATCAATCGACAAAGATTCCACCTACGACGGTAAGATATTTCTAATGAATTTGCTCCTAAGCAACATTATTCTATACAACTCATTTGGTGCTATCGATGAAAATAGCATTAACAAACTAGCAATGATCTGCAGGGAGGCTAAATCAATGGATTAATCCACAGGACAAACTAAACTCTTCTGGATTCTGAGGGATTTCTCTCTTGAAATGATCAATCGATAAGGGAAGCATCTCACTTCTAACGAATATATGGAGGAGTGTCTTAGAGAAAACTAGCATAACCACAACAAAGCTTAAAAATAATTTCTTAAAAATTTGTTCAAGGAAAGATACTGTGTCCCTTTGATTAGACCTGTAATTGATGAGGAAAAACTGGGTAACCTTAAAACTGTTAGCAAAGTATATCTGCGTGAATAGTTCAAGGAATAAATAGAGAACCTTTACAAAATGATGGAGTCAGCAGTAAAATGCAAGGAGATTAACGGAGTAAAAATAACTAACCAAAACATTTCTATCTTCATCAACGAGTTCGTTAATGCAGTCAATTCCGAGGTAATGGACTGCAACCTTGCCTGCACTTATGAAAGAATCGTCGAGTTTCAGCTGTCACTGTAAAAAGAGGCAATTATGGAGGCTTTAAAGTAGAGAATAAGTGGGATGTCTAAACTGATGCCCGTCCAGCAGGATCATATAAAATACTTGCGTCAATAAATAAAATAAATTATTACATAAAAGATAAAGGATATGCAGTATTCCACATAAAAAGACAGGGAGTTTCTTTCACTACAAATCTGGACTGAAATCAATGACAACTTACAGCAACTCGACCACCTAAATCGAGAAAAATTAGAAGAAGAGATAAGAGATTATCTATACCGTCACCTTATCGAGCTGTACCCCAAATTTATCACTCTGACCCTTCATAATTTTGAAGCCAGATTAAATGAGCTTATTAACAAGTTTAAGGAGGACTATAGAACTAAGTATCGAGAGTACTTTGTGAATGAACGAACCTTAGAGCAGAGCTATTGCGAATTTATGGAGAAAGAATAGAAAAAGGTCATTTTCTAAATCGTTAAGAGGTGGAGGGCCGCCCAAAAAGAGTGGGAAGAGAAGGGCGAAGAGCTCAAGAAGAATAAGAAGATATGGGAGGAGTAGACGAGAAAGTTGAAATAGTAAAAATTAAAATTAATAAAAGCGTTAGAGGAGTCCAAGAGATAATAAAGTCGCTCTATTATTAAGTTGCGATAAGATGCCGAGGAATCATTCAGATAATAGGCAGGCACAATCGCTCGAAGTTATGAATTAAAAATACGAGAACTGACTTCTACTCACGAATAAAAGATGAAAGACATGCGTACTAAGTTAGACGCCGTATAATAGCAAAACAATTCTCTTTCGAATGAGCTGCAAATATAAAAGCAATCACTGTTGTAGAAGTTCGCTCTCTAGAAAGAGAAGAGTGAGATAATCAACTTAAAACTGGAACAGACCAAAAATAATTTTGAGATGCAGCAGGAGCAAATAAAAAATAGCTATTAAAATAGAATCAGAATTATAGAGATCAAGTGCAGCTAACTGCAAAACTACCTCAATAACGAACGGAAGAAGTTCGCCATTCTAGCTGAAGAGAGGAAAATGGAGGAGGCAGAGATGATGGAGGACATCGCTGAGAAAAATTAGAAAATCTTAGATTTGAATTAGCAATTGGTTCATTTGGAGGAGAAATATAAAGTGGAGTTGGAAAGGATACTGATAGAAGAAAAGGAAATTGTCTGCAAGACCATTAATAGCAAAATTAGCGAGAAAGAACAGAAGTGCAGGGTGTATTAGGGTAAACTGCAGGAGTACGCACTTATAGCCGAGGAAAGACAGCATTTTGAAAGGAAGAGCGAGGAATTATAAATTGAAGTACGCGAACTAAAGGCCATCATCGAGGAAGAGCAAGATAAGATTGAGTTAATGACCAGCAAAAACAAAAAATATGAGAGTGATTTGGAGGAGAAGGATCAAGCCATACAAATACTCAAAACTAACTATGACAAAGAAATCAATCTAATCAATGAGACTCTCGCCAACAACAGGAAGTTTATCAAAGAATCAGAGGATAGACACCACGAGGAAATTGAATATCTTAAGACCAAAATAGAATTGTAACTCAAAGAGCAATCTTCAACGCATAATCAGCGCAGCGATGAAATTGTAAAGCAAAATAGGTTGATGCTGTAACAAAAATTTGATAAGGAGAGAACGCAGCTCAAGGAAATCATTAAAAATAGTTACGATTAAATTGAAAATTTAAAGATACATCGGATGACCCTCAGTAATGAACTTGAACGCATGTACTCCATACTGAGTCGAATCAGAGCAAAAAATCAAAATCTCGGTCAGTCAGCCAAGAAAGATAGCACCAACCGTTCAGTGGATGAAAGTTTGAACAATAGCTATAATCTGATTGATATCACTTAGTCACCAGAAGAATAATCATAAAAAATGTAAAAGGGCAACAAGAAAGATAAGGTGGAGCAAATTTAATTTTTAGCTGAGGAAATCTAGTAAATTTATGAATCAATGAGGAGGGAGATAAGGATAATGACTAATGAACGAATGGAGATTAAGAATGAACTTAAATCCAATATTGAGGAGTTATAATCCTATGAGGCTATTATTAGTAAGGCCAAAAGCGAAAATAAATTCTATAAGGCAGAATGCTAGGAGATGAAAAAAAAGATTGAACAACTAGAGCCTCTTTCAAAGGAATGCAATTAACTTAAAGACAACCTGGAAGTCACTGAGAGATAATTAACGCAGGCGAGAAGGGAAATCGATTTGAAGGAACAGCTCTTTTCAAAGCGTGAGGAGGCTGTTAAAGAAAATGTGCTGATGTATAAGGAGGCAATTACAAATCTTACTGATGAAAACAAACAACTCAACTATGAAATCAACGACTTAATTGAAAAAAACCAAAATATAGAATCATAGCTTGAAAGATTCAAAATTTGGGCTGTTTAAGTTAAGGCCAAAAACGTTGTGGATGTTCCCACCTCCTGCCAAAACTTTGAAGATGTTGACAATTAGGTCTAAAAGATCAGATAGTTATAAGGATAGATCAAGCGATTGGCTAAAAAACTGCAGGAGTAAAAAATATCAAAAATAGAAAAGTCTCCAATAAAGGAGAATAATTTACTCAGCGATGTTATTAACGAGCAACGTATGAACTAAATAGAGGCATTGCGCAGCGAAAACCAACTCCTTTATAAAAAATTAGAAGAAATTCACCAGCAGGAACTGAAAGGGATCGAGGAGAAGAAATTTGCCAAAATGAAGCAGAGCTAAATCGAAGATCTTAGGTTTGCCAGTTTGAGGGAAGAACTGGAAACTGTAAAAAGACGCAGCAAAGATATTATCAGTCAGTTGGAGGCTCAGCTCGCAACTCATATCGACGAAAAAAATCAACTCAAAAAATAGTTTATGGATTTGGAGAACAATATTCTAAAGAAATATGAACTCAACTAGAAAATGATGCAGCAGGAAATTGCTAGTTTAAAAAAATAAAAGACAAACAATTCGGAGAGTTTCAATAGGAAGATGGCTGCCATGCAGGAAACACTCAGTAGTCGTAGCCATGAAGCTGATCGACGAGTATCTTAGGTAGAGGTGAAGTTTCAGCAATTCCAGTAGTAGCTGTAGAAAGAGCAGAACAGAGTTATTTTGTAAGGGGAAAGACATCGATTGAAATATGAGCATTTGCTAAAAGTAAACGGAGAGTTGATAAAGTAAATTGAAAGTTTAAAGAGCAAGGCGCACCAAATAACTTTGAAATAAAAATACAAATCAAAAATATCAAATCTTTTCAATGATTGATTGACTTGCCTTTTAGATGTTTACTTCTTTTTTAGATGATCAATTGCTAATAAAACTAGTTCACTGATTTAAATATATCAAGACCTCATCATGGCTATGCATTAATAGTGATGAGATGGCATAAATAATGAGTCTCAATTTATAGTATGAACTCTCTTTCTTGGCTCTAGTTCAGCATTACCCTTCAATTCTGCCTGCATATACTCCCCAAACTTAGACAATATTTGCGATTTTATTGCTTATTTACGTTTTATTTATTCAGAGTTTAACATGTAGCGATATCTCTCTGCCTGCTTTTGTATATTTTTGAGCGAAGGCAGATTTATGAGATAACTCATCTTCTGTTAAAGTTGTTGATGCTCATAGCTAGAGGAGGTGCTTGGCGCATGTCTTCTTTTCCTTCTTGGCAGGGATTCGCTTTCCATGGTCGACACTTTTTTGTTACTGAACTTTCTGCATATATTACTATTTACGCATCAAAGTGTTTCATGATTGTTTCGATCTCACCGATTGGCTTAAGATATTTAAGTTTGGCTTTTTGGATGATATCCTTTGGTGATTACATAAATAGCTCTCTCCGAACTGCCTGCTTGATGATATCTTGCTTGTTGCTACCCAAGTGTTTGGGGATGAGTTTCTCCCTGATTTTTTAGAAATGAGTGATGGACATGCCAAGTTCATGAGTCATTACCTTTATTGCTTTATTAAACTTATTCGATTTGCATTTGATAAATGATAAGAATGAATACCGTAAAAAAGTCACTCCATATAAGTGAACATAATTTTCACAGAAAACCTCACATTATTAACGAGAATGATTTACTTACTACTTTATATTTTAGTCTAATGGAATTTATTCA
>Ga0302280_1002113_pt1 | contig 15630 bp, 10 predicted proteins | sample III_Fen_E1_1_FD_198771 | JGI IMG/M metagenome (GOLD analysis project Ga0302280, IMG submission 198771) | Peat permafrost microbial communities from Stordalen Mire near Abisko, Sweden - III_Fen_E1_1 | ecosystem: Environmental > Terrestrial > Soil > Wetlands > Permafrost | place: Sweden: Abisko... | reverse complement strand
TCGTAAACGACTCCATTTAGCTCAGTTACCGCATCTTCTGGAACCGCACCATAGCCATACATATAACCGGGTTTGAGTTCTTCGATTGCAATATCGATGAAGGTTAAACCGATCGTTACGGCCCGTGTCGCGGGAATGTCAGGCGGATTCGGCTTCATATGCTGCCATGCCAGGGCGCGCAACAATTGAGCACGCAAACGACGAATATGGTCTTCAATCACCCGCACCTGTGCAGGGTTGAGATCGACCACATAGCGCGGAAACGGAGATTGCGATGCTGCGGAATGGAGAACGTTTTCCATGTCGTTGAGCATCTTGTCGATGTACTCGCATGTGACCCTGAGCCGTCTCTGCTGGGAGTTGTTCAACTCCCCAGGTTCTTGCATCGATTTCATCTCTGGGTCCAGTTTGGGCATGACTCCTCCAAGCATCTGCAACTTCGAGGAGTCATCTGCCCAGTTGAGCGGTTTCAGGTGGACTCCAACACCCACGTTGGCTTGCTATACCTTTACCGGCGCTTGCCAGCGGTCGTAAATGCTGGCTCCCGCGTAGCGGGCCTTTGTCCCAAGTTCGCGTTCAATCTCCAGAAAGCGGTTGTACTTTGCGATGCGCTCGCCACGGCAGGTCGAACCGGTTTTGATTTGACCCATGCCGGCAGCCACCGCTAGGTCTGCAATACTGGTGTCGTCCGTCTCTCCGGAACGGTGCGAAATGACCGCGCCGTAGCCGTTTTCACGAGCAATCTGAATGCATTCCAGCGTCTCCGACACCGTGCCGACCTGATTTAGCTTGATCAGAATGGCGTTGGCGATTCCGTCCTTGATGCCCTGGCGAAAGATTGTAGGATTCGTGACAAAATTGTCGTCGCCGATCAACTGGATGCGGCCCCCGAGATCCTTCGTCAATTGCTGCCACCCTGCGCGATCGTCTTCGGCAACCCCATCTTCAATGGCCCATATCTCGGGATACCGATCAAGTAAGTTCTTCCAAAAGTCGACCATCTGCGCCGGTGACTTCCTGCTCTTGTCAGACTTATCGAAGACGTAAGTGCCGTCTTCAAATAGCTCGCTGGTGGCAGGGTCCAGCACAATCACCAGATCCTTTCCCGGCTTGTACCCCGCCTTTTGGATCGCTTCGAGAATGAGTTCGATGGGCTCTTCGTTGGACTTCAATTGCGGCGCAAATCCGCCTTCATCGCCGACCCCAGTGTTGTAGCCCTTTTTGTGCAGAACAGTCTTCAGAGCGTGAAAAGTTTCAGCCGCCGCCCGCAATCCTTCACTGTAGCTAGGTGCTCCAACCGGCGAAATCATGAATTCCTGAAAATCCACATTGCTGTCCGCATGGCTTCCGCCGTTGAGTACGTTGAACCACGGCGCCGGAATGAGATTGGCCGAGGTGTCTCCCAGGCTGGCATACAGTGGCAAGCCTCGGTCTTCGGCTGACGCTCGCGCTACCGCGAGGGAGACACCGAGAATTGCGTTGGCTCCGAGGCTCGCCTTGTTCGGCGTCCCGTCGAGTTCGCAGAGTTTCTTGTCCAAGCCCCTCTGGTCGTTTGCGTCAAATCCGCGGATGACGCGTTGAATCTCCCCTTCCACGTGTCCGAGTGCTTTCAGAACCCCTTTGCCGCCATAGCGGGCCTTGTTGCCGTCCCTGAGTTCGACAGCTTCCCGCTTTCCAGTCGACGCACCGGAAGGGACTTTTGCCGTCGCTTTCACACCGTTCGCTAGGGTTGCAGTCACTGCAAGGGTAGGATTCCCACGGGAATCGAGGATTTCTAGGGCTTCCAGTTTTGTAATTTCCGACATAATGATTACGCTTTCTCGACTGCAAGGTGGTCACCTGTTAGGACCTCGATAAGTTACAGTTCAACGGCGGTAGAAAACCAGAGTCAACTAAACTCGTATCATCGCCTTCTCCAATCAATGCACGATCATGACTGGACAGTATGCATACTTCAGTAAGCTCAGTGTTTGAGCCCAACATCTCCTTTTGCTTGGCCTGGTCGCGGATTGAGACAACTTCTTGCGGGCCACCGCCACCACATCTTCGAGAGGCCAGCTTCGCAGGTCCATCTGCCGTTTGCAAAGCCCCCACCAGATCGTTCGCCGGTCATTGATGGCTTCCATTCCCTCTCCAACCCAAACCTCACGCCGCGATCCTTTCCAGTTTCTCCGGGAACGGGATCAGGATCGAGACTCCGTGAATCGCGATCAGGTTCTGCCGCCGGAACTGTCCCAGAATACGGGTCACGGTCTCGCGGGCGCACCCGACGAGGCTGGCCAACTGCTCATGCGTCAGCGCCATGGTGAGGCGCATCTCCGGCTTGCCGATCGATTCGGCAGTTCCCCACTCCAGCAATACACCCGCCACCCGAGCAGCTGAAGACTCGGAGAGTGCCAGGCGGCGGACGTCGAGGAATGCTGCTCTGTAAGCCTCAGACAGCGTCCGGGCCGCCAGCAGGCTCGCCTCTCCATGCTTGGCGAGGAAGGAACGAAAGGGGTCCCCCATGACGCTCCTGAGGATTGTGGGGCAGATCGTCTTGGCAGTGACCTCGTATCTTGATCTCGATACGACCGCGCTGAGTCCGAGGATGTCGCCGGGCGCAGCAATTTTCAAGAGCAGGGTCCTATCGTCCCGCGACGTACAAGACAGCTTGACCCGCCCCGAGTGGAGCAGGAAGACCCGAAGGCCGGGGGTGTTCTCGTGGAATAGGACTACCCCGCAAGGGATGACGAAATCCACGCTGATGGCTTCCAAATCACCGCGTGCCGCTGCACCCAGGGCGCTGAATGCGCCGGCCGGGGCCAGAGATCTAGGCTGCATTTGGCTGCGGCTCCGCTGCATGCTTCCGCTCCAGTACATGCCGATGCGCCAACCGATTCGCCATGTTGGTATGCACAAGATCGAAGATCTGCCCATGCTGCGTTGTCCGCTTGGTTGGGAAGCAGGGGCAAAAGCGCCAACCCTCCTCTGCCATCCGAGGTGCCACCAGCGTGGCCAGCGCCTCTCGTTCATTGCATTCGCGGTACACGCCTGGGATTGAGTTGAGGGTTTCGAAGACAGCCTCACAGACCTCATCGGGAACCTCGTCACACATTCCCTGGCAGAGCTGCATCGTTCTCATCGGGTCGGGCCTCGTCTTGGGCGCTTCAGGGCTTGTTTGATGCGAGGTGATTGCATGGCGCATGGGTTGCCCCCTGGTCGTGGCTGTGCCACCACAGTATTCGGACCGTGGGGTACTGTCTGGTCTCTTTCGCTCACCAGCGCGCATTCTTTGCTGGCCTCGCTGGCCTGATCAAGATGTCTGAATCCCACGGGGCATCTCCCGCTGGGGATCGTGCCTTTCACGGCGCACCATAACTTTGCGCTGGGTGGCGGCACATCGTTGTAACGGGTGGCGGAATTGATTGCATCCAGCAATTCCAACCGGGAACTTCAAGAGCTCCGATTTTGCTGTTGAGCGTCGCTCCGCTTTCTTAGCCGCCGCTTCCTTTTTCGCCGGAGGCCGCCTTCGTGGGCCGCGTACTGGCATTAGTGGCGTCCGTCTGGAGTCATTGCAGGGGCGGCGTAAACCCCCAAATCGAATTTCTACTGCCTCAACACGACTTGCATCGTGGCCTTTAGGTTAGATCCTTGAGATCCGCGAGCAAGTCATTTCTGGTGTAACGCTGCCGACCTCCAGCTCTTCCACACCCTCTCGGCCGGGCCGGCCGTCGGTTCTGCCGCCACTGTTCTCGTCTCCACCCTCGTCTGGCTCACCACAACCCTCATCACCCCCGACGCACCCCACGTCGCCGTCATCCGCACGCTCACCGCCTGCGCCCTCGCCCTTACCCGGCTTGGCCCCCGCTGGCACCGCATCGAACTCGTCTGGCTCGCCTACACCACCCTCGCCTGCGTCGTCGCAAAACTCCTCTTTGAAGACCTCCGCCAGGGCCACCCCGAGTTTATCGCCGCGTCCATTTCCCTTACGCCGTCACCCTAATCCTTGTCCCCCAACTGGTACGGAAATCCTCGAAACAATGGCCCGGGACACCGTCCACAAGCAGATGAATCCGCCGCAAACCCTCAGAACGCGACGGAAATGCATCCCATTGTGCGAAACGTGCAACTTACTGTGTAGCAGAACGGCGCCGCTCTGTGTCCCGCAACGCGGACGTTAGTCCCGGCGGACGCCTAGAATCGTTAAAGATCGATACGCCCGTAGCGGCGGTACTGACGTGCTGACGACCCTAAAAGACTTATCCGGCGCCCTCGACAACAACCTGCTCGTTCCCTGCTTCCAGCCCATCGTAGAGTTGCGGACCGGCCTGCTCGTGGGGTTTGAAGTTCTGGCGCGCTGGCAACACCCTGACCACGGTCTGATTCTCCCCGCAAACCTCATCTCCCTCGCCGAGCAGAACGGCCTCGCGGATGCCCTCATGCACCAGGTCTTCTCGAAGGCATTCCAGGAGGGTGCCGAGTTGCCGGAGCCGCTGACCCTGTCCGTGAATGTCTCGCCCTGTCAATTGCGCGACGTTGAGTTGCCACGCCATATCCGCGCTCTCGCCGCCGAGGCGGGGTTTCCCTTGACCCGCTTGCAAGTCGAATTCACCGAGAGCGCCCTCGTCGACAACATCGAACTGGCCCAGTCGATCACGCAGGAGTTGAAAGCCATGGGTTGCACGCTGGCGATGGACGACTTCGGAATCGGATACTCCAGCCTGCAGCAGCTTCAGTCGCTCCCGTTCGACACCCTCAAAGTGGATCGGAGTTTCGTCCGGTTAATGAATGACAAACGCAACAGCCGCAAGATAGCCGCCGCCGTAATTGGTTTGGGCCGCAGTCTCGGAATGACCACCATCGCCGAAGGCGTCGAGACCAAAGAGCAGGCGGAGATGGTGCAGTTTCTTGGTTGCGACATGGCGCAGGGGTGGCTGTACGGAAAGCCCGCACCTGCGGAAGCGATACCCGTGATGATCGCGGCCGCACCGCTAAAGCTCGCATCGATATCGTCAACTCGCAATGGAAAGAGCAGCTCCGCATCCTGCCTCGAAGCGATTCCCACCAACGTTTCGCACAACTCCAGGCCATCTACGATGGCGCCCCCGTCGGCCTGGCCTTTCTCGACAAAGACCTCCGCCACGTCAGCGTCAATCGTCGCCTGGCGGAGATGAACGGCTTGTCCGTGGAAGCCCTCATCGGCAAAACCGTCAAGGAGGTTCTCCCCGGTCTTTTTTCCATGATCGAACCCTACCTCCTCCGCGCATTGCAGGGCGAGGAAATCGCTGACGTTGAGATCACCCCGCTTGCCAGAGCTGGAGGAGAATCCGGCAAGACCAGGCTCCTGTTCTATCAGCCCGCCTTCGACGAAGCCGGAGAAGTGATCGGCATCTCAATCTCCGTCACCGACATCACCGAGCGCAAGCGAATTGAGAACGCCCTCCGCGAGAGCGAAGACGAACACCGCCAGATGGTCGAGCTCAGTCCCCATATACCCTACGTCCTCGATTCTCACGGCAACTGCATCGCCATCAGCTCTCGCTGGGTGCAGTTGACCGGATTGAGCAAGGAACAGACCTTCGCCGGTGGGTGGGTGAATGCAATCCACGCGGAGGATTGGCAACACACCGTACAAAGCATCCGCAACGCCGTCAAAACCCGCAACTCAATCGATATGAAGTTCAGAGTGCGGAGCGTCGACGGAAATTGGAGATGGATGTGGTCTCGCGCAACTCCACACATTGCAGAATCGGGCGAGGCAGTTCGTTGGTACGGCGTCCTCGAGGACGCCGACGAATACACAAAGAACGCGGACTCTCTACGAGCATTCAAAGAGCACCGCATCGACCTGGATACATCCCCGGACGACATGCAGAATTGCCCTCTGCGCAAAACCGTCTTGTCCGCAGGTGACGAAGACGCTACGGCCTGCGCCACTGCCTGAGCAACCGCGATCCGCAGCCGTTCCTCAAGCCCGTCTGCGGTACCGGATCGCAAACTCATAGCCTGCATTCGGCCGAAACAGTTGCGCCACTAGCCGCAGCCTCTCCGCCAGCGCCTGCGGAGCCAGCAGCGGAGATTCTCGTCAATTGAGAATTACTCTGCAGCGAAGATGGCAGTTCGACCACCAATAACAGAACCCATCAGCCGAATAGTTTCATGCAAATGTCTGCTTTCGTAGATTGCTTATCTACGCGGCGATAGTGCCAGTGCGCTCTGCTTCAATCAGGGTATAGTTCCCCAATTGAAAATATTTAATACGCCACCGCCGTCCCAGGCATCTGATTTGGTTGTACCACTAACCAGGAGATGTTCGATGAGCGCTTCCCTATACAGAGTTCGGCGCGCCTTTTTGGGCGGAATTCCGGCCCTAGCCTTGGTGTCTTTACTAACGAGCAGCCTTCCTGCAGCCGCCCAAATCGGCGGTCAAGGCGCCATCTCTGGAACCGTTCAGGACCCCACTGGCGCCGTAATCCCCGACGCGACCGTCACCGCCACTGACGTCGGCACCGGGGTTCCGACCACGCGCACCAGCAGCGGCAGCGGTTATTACCTCATCTCCCCGCTCATTCCCGGCGAGTACAAGATCACCGTCACCGCCGCGGGGTTTGCTACCCTCCAGCAGGATCACGTCACCGTAGACGCCCTGCAGACCGTCGGCTTCAGCCCCAAGCTCACGCTCGGATCGACCACAGATACCGTCACCGTTACCGATGCGCCGCCCGCCCTTGAAACGGAAAACGGCACCCTCAACATGACCATGGAGCAGAAGGAGTACACCAATCTCCCCCTCACCATGAGCAACGGCCCACGCAACCCCACGTCCTTCGTCACCCTGATGCCCGGCGTCCAGAGCGGCGGTCGATCAGGCGAGTTCTCCGGCTCTGGCTCGGCCTCCTACCTCGATGAGGTGTACATCGACGGCATCCCGGTCACCGCTGCGATTCAGCAGGGCGACAACCGCGCGGTCGCGTACACACTCGCTCCCGAGGCGATCGAGCAGTTCCAGGTGCAGACTTCCGGCTCGCCCGTCGAGTTTGAAGGCCAGGGCATGCAGAACTACGTGGTGAAGTCTGGCACCAATAGCTTCCACGGCGGCACCTTCGCCTTTGTCCGCAACACCATATTCGATACATGGGGTTTCGGCGGCAAGGTCAGCAACACGAACTCGCTGACGGGCCTTCCCGTCAAGCCGGTTGAGCACCAGATCGAGTGGGGAGCCTTCGGCGGAGGCCCCATCATCAAGAACCGCCTCTTCGTGTTCAGCTCGTATGACAAGTACTTCTACCACTCGACCCCCAACCCCACCCAGTACACCGTGCCCTCTGCCCTGGCCCGCACCGGCGATTTCACCGAGTACTCCTACCCCGTCGATGACCCGTCCACAACGGCCGCGTGCACCGCAGGCAACGGCGGCGTCAAGTGCCGGAACCAGTTCATGGGCATGAAGAACGGAGTCGCCACCCCGAACGTGATCCCGGCGAGCGAGATTTCCCCTATCTCGGCGGCCCTCGCGGCCACGCTTCCACCACAGAACCTGCCTGGCCTGGCCAGCAACCTATCCACCGCCATTCGCCAGGGAACCAACTACTGGAAGACTGCCAGCCGCGTCGACTATGACATCAACAGCTCGCAGCGACTCTCCGGTATCCTCCTGTTTGGCAACTACGGCACCATTGGGCCGAGCTATACCAGCAAGCTGCCCGTCCCGTACGGCACGACCGAGTCGGTCACTCAGTTCTCCATTACGGCGGATGCCGAGCATACGTGGACCATTACTCCGCAGTTGGTCAACCAGGCTAAATACGCTTTCAACCGCCTTGCCGCGCCCGACGTCAATAGCACCCTCAACACTCCCTACACGGCGACCGCCGCGGGCCTGACCAACCTCCCCGCCGGCGAGGCCGCGAGCGCTTTTCCGGCGATCAGCTTCAGCGGTGGCCTGGACACCCCGCAGTCCTGGCACGCTATCAGCGGCTCGGTCTCGAACAATGAGGTAGTGAACACCTACGTGCTGCTGGACAACCTGCAGTGGGTCAAAGGCAGACACGCATTCACATTCGGCGGCCAGGTGCAGTGGCTCGAAGACAACTACAAGTATCCCAACAACAGCTCGAGCTTCCCCATGACCTACAACTTCACCAACGCAGAGGTCGCTGCCTACTATCCTAAGTCGAACGCCAAGCTGGCCGGCACTATCGAGACTGCCGACACGGGACTCGCGTATGCCAGCTTCCTGCTGGGCAGTGTCAGCTCCTCGACCCTCCAGACCACCTCGCTGCCTGAATCGGGCGCACGTTACAAGACCTATGCGCCCTATGCTGAAGACGACTACAAGGTGAATAAGAATCTCACGGTCAACCTCGGCATGCGTTGGGAGGTATGGACGCCCTTCCATGAGGTGGGAGACCGCGCCTCCTACTTCGATCCCACAGCCACCAATCCCGTCACAGGCAACCTGGGCGCTCTGCGCTTCTACGGCCATGGCGCCAACAGTTGCAACTGTTCTTCCAACGTACCTCTGTGGTGGAAGAACGTGGCGCCGCGTGTCGGCTTCGCCTTCTCGGCGGACAGCAAGACGGTGTTCCGCGGAGCCTATGGCATCAGCTACGCTCGCCAGGCAGCCGAGGGGGGCCATAACTCCGGCGCCCGCACCGGCCCGAGCCAGCAGGGCTTTGCCGGCTCCACTGTTTTGACGGACGACGGCCAGGGTACTGCCGCCTTCTTCTGGGATGGCAAGCCAGCCATCTCCGCAGGCAACCTCTATGGCACCGGCTCCTTCCCCGGCGCAGTGCCGGTCCTGCCCAACACCGATCCCTCGCAGCAGACGGGGTACACCAGCCTGATCAATAGCGGCGCCAACGGCGGTACGCTGGGATATGGCGACCCGGTCGAGGGCCAACGCGTTCCCTACTTCCATAACTTCAGCTTCGGAATCGAGCGGACACTTACCAACTCCACGACGATCCAGGTCAACTACGTTGGCAGCGCCGGCCACTTCGTTCCCGGCCCTGTCCGCGGCTACTGGTCGGACAAGCTTGACCCGCGTTACCTGGCACTTGGCAGCCTGCTGACCCAGACAGCAACCGCAACCACTATCGCCCAGGCGAGTGCCATCATTCCCGGCATCGCGCTGCCTTACTCAACGTTCTCCGGCAAGTCTGCCACCATCGCCCAGGCGCTCGTCCCATTCCCGCAGTACAACGGGATCTCCGATGTCTGGGGCAATGTCGGCAACACCAGCTTCAACTCCATGCAGATCATGCTTGGCCAGCGCACCTGGCAGGGCGTGACCTTCAACGTCAACTATACCTATGCCAAAGCCATCGGCGATGTCGACACCAGCCGCGGTGGCTATCCGCTGCCTGCGGGCGTCGTGGTTGGCTCAACCCAGTCCTATGCCGCAAACCGCATCGACCGCACCTGGCAGTCCAATGCGCAGAAAGAGCGCCTGGTCGTCTACGGCGTCTGGGAACTCCCCTTCGGTAAAGGCAAGCGCTTCTCCGGAGGACCTGCCTTCGTTCGCCCAATCACGACTGGCTGGCAACTCTCGTCCATCTTCCAGTACAACTCGGGAGCTCCACTGCAGATCACGACATCCACTTGCACTTATCCGACGCAGTTCTCTTCCGCCTGTGTTCCCAGCCTGGTCACCAACTACAGCGGACCGGTCCGCCAGAACGGTAGCCTGGGCAGCAACTTCTACGCCGGAGGATCCTCGCCCGTCTACATCAACTCCGGCGGATTCCAGTCCATGAAGAACTTTCCCTATCTGATCGGCAATGCTCCCGATCGCGCCCCGTTCAACCTGTGGGCTCCCGGAACCCACAACTTCGACGCCAGCGTGCGTAAGAGCTTCCCCATCTGGGAGAATGTGAAGTTCACCTTCCAGGCCGACTGCTTCAACGTCGAAAACAAAGTCACCTTCGGCTACGCCTCGACCAGCATCGACTCCACTAGCTTCGGCCAGACCAACCTGGGCAGCGGCAATCGCGACTGGCAGTTCGCCGGCCACATCGATTTCTAAGCCGGCGACCCTCCAACTGCCCGGCCATGCCTGTTCAGAACCTGTTTACTCAAATGGCTTTTACACGGCCGAGGTGTTTTGAAGGACAGCACGCAGCGCAGCTCATCATCTGTATCCCTTATCTAAGGGTGGAACACAAGACCCCCTATGGATTGCCGCGAATTCATCGCGAAGCCCAGATCCTAACACCAAGTGAAGGACGTCGATAGCGAATCCACGATCGACGGTCTCTTTCGTCGCGAACCTGAACAAGTGTTTTTGAGGAAGATATGAACTCAAGAGTGAGCTTTCTTCATCCACGTGATGGACTGATACAGATGATGGATCGCATCTATCGGTATAGGATGACCACCACCTCCGGCGGCAACCTTTCGATTCGAGATGCAAACGGAGATATCTGGATCACACCCGCCCGCGTCGACAAGGGCAGCCTGCGACGGGACGACATTGTTTGCGTACGCAAAAACGGCACGGTGGAAGGCCATCACCCTCCCTCCTCTGAACTGCCTTTTCACCAGGCCATCTACGGCGTTCGGCCAGACCTGGGAGCCATCGTCCATGCTCATCCGGTGGCCTTGGTTGCCTTCAGCATCGTCGGCCGGGTACCGGATACGCGTCTCTTCCATCAGGCTAGCAGAATCTGCGGGAAGGGAGGCTTTGCCTCCTACGCGTTGCCGGGGAGCGCTGCCCTGGGGCAGCAAATCGCCGACGCATTTAAGCAGAACTTCAACTGCGTCATCCTGGAGAACCACGGAGTTGCCGTTGGTGGCACGGATTTGCAGGGAGCCTTCCAGCGATTTGAGATGTTCGAATTCACCGCGAAGACAATCATCAAGGCGAGCCTGTTGGGTGACGTTCACTACCTGAGCGACGAACAGCTTTCCCTGTCGAGAAAAGAACCTCCGCTCTTCCAGGAGTTTGATCGGGGCCCGGTCGACAGCAGCGAGAAAGAAGCTCGGCGTCAACTGGTCGACTTCATCCGCCGCGGATATCAGCAACGCCTGTTGATCAGCAAGGCGGGCAGTTTTTCCGCGCGCTTGGATGACGATTCGTTTCTGATTACACCCCACGTGCTGGATCGCAGCCTGGTAGAACTTGAAGATTTCGTTCTGATCTCCAAGGGCATGTGTGAGCGCGATAAGATCCCGAGTCGCGCGACCCCTGACCATCAGGCTATTTACCGTTGCTATCCTCAGATTACTGCCATCGTCAATGCGTCCCCGGTGAATGGAACCGCATTTAGCGTGACCGACAGCCCCTGCGATTCTCGAACCATTCCCGAAAGCTATGTCTTCCTGCGCGAAGTGCAGAAGATTCCCTTTGGAATGCAGTTCGGAGACGGTGAAGACTTGGCAAGGCGCATGTCTCCGCGTAATCCCATCGCGCTACTTGAGAACGATGGCGTCCTGGTCCTCGGCACTAGTATCCTCGATGCGTTTGATCGTCTGGAAGTCCTGGAATCAACCGCTGAGGCACTCATCAACAGCCGCCCCCTCGGCAAGGTTGCGCCCATGTCTGAACTCGTCATCAATGAACTAGCCGCTGCTTTTTCGTTGGAATGATTGATTGGCGGCTGCCGATTCATCAATCCATCTCAGTTGGCTGTTTCACCTTTGCGAGGTCCGGCTACCTGCTGAAGGAGCGCCCCGCGTCGGAGGTGGCCGAGGCCATCCGGCGAGTTCACTCCGGCCTGCGCGTCATCGATCCCGCGCTCGCCGCCGAGGCCTGGAACGCCGACGAAGGCCCGCTCTCCCAGCGTGAGCGCCAGGTTCTGCAACGCGCCGGAGACGGTCGCTCCTCCGCCGTAGACATGCCTTCTCAAAAACATCAGTCCTGCACGCTTCTGATCTTTACTGCCAATTTCTGCGAAGATGTCAATGTCGAATGTGTTCTTCAACTCCTACCGCACAAGCTAATATTGTGAAAGCGCGTTCCTAGTCGATTCCTTCGCTCCTTTGTCATTGGAGTTTGCCTCACCAGCTCCTTGACGAACTGCCCGACGTGGTCCGACCTCCAATTATTACCTTGCACAACACGCCTGATCGGGAACGAGTTGTCCCTTGGTTGGGTTTTGTCAACACCGCATTTCTGCGGATTCGGTTAGCGTAGTATTCGGGCTGCCTTGCAGGGCGGTCCTTGCGCCATAATCAGTTTCTGGGATCGGTGCTAAACAACAGGAGCCCAAACATGTATTACAGCAAAGGCAACTACGAAGCATTTGCACGTCCGCGTAAGCCGGCGAATATTGAAGCAAAATCAGCTTACCTGGTGGGCGGCGGCTTGGCCTCACTGGCAGCTGCCGCTTTTCTCGTCCGCGATGGCCACATGGCCGGCGATCGCATCACGATTCTGGAGGCATCGACCATTGGAGGTGGCGCGCTCGACGGTGCCGGGAATGCAGAGACCGGCTGGCTGATCCGCGGCGGCCGCGAGATGGAGGATCATTTCGAGTGTCTCTGGGATCTCTATCGATCGATTCCGTCGCTTGAGATTGAAGGCGCCTCCGTGCTCGACGAGTTTTACTGGCTCAATAAAGACGATCCAAACCATACGCTGCAGCGAGCCACAATCGACCAAGGTGAGGATGCCAAGACCGGCATGGACTTCACGCTTACATCAAAAGCGCGAAGGGAGATCATCGATCTCGTTCTTGCGTTGCCCGAGCAGCTATACGATAAGCGGATCAATGAAGTTTTCGGCAAAGATTTCTTTGACTCGAACTTCTGGCTCTACTGGCGAACGATGTTTGCCTTCGAGGAGTGGCACAGCGCGCTGGAGATGAAGCTCTATGTTCAGCGCTTCATTCACCACATTAGTGGTATGCCAGACTTCAGTACTTTGAAGTTCACCAAGTACAACCAGTACGAATCCCTGGTTATGCCGCTGATCACATGGCTTCGTCAGAAGGGCGTCAAGGTGCTGTTCGACACCCAGGTGATGAATGTCGTCTTCGATATTGCATCCGATCACAAGGTCGCACGCCGGATCGAATGGATTCAGAACCGACAACAGGGCGGGGTTGATCTTACCGAAGACGATCTGGTCTTCGTAACGAATGGCTCGCTGGTGGAGAACTCCCAGTGGGGTGACCATCATACGCCTGCGAAATTTGACCCGATCGTTCATGATGGCGGTAGCTGGCATCTCTGGCGAAATATCGCAGCCCAGGACCCCTCTTTTGGAAGGCCCGACAAGTTCTGTACCAGGCCGGAAGAGTCACAGTGGGCCTCTGCCTCGATCACGACGCTTGACCCACGGATACCCGCGTACATTGAGAAGATCGCGAAACGGCCAACCAGGACCGGCAAGGTCGTGACAGGCGGCATCGTAAGTGTGCGCGATTCCTCATGGCTTCTAAGCTGGACTGTTAGCCGTCAGCCCCACTTCAAAAAGCAATCCCCGGACCAGACCATCGTATGGTTCTATGCGCTGTTTACTGACCGGCCTGGAGACTATGTCAAAAAGCCAATGCGAGACTGCACAGGCGAGGAGATCACAAAGGAGTGGCTCTACCATCTCGGCGTGCCTCTTCATGAAATCGACCAGTTGGCCGCCGAAGGAGCCATCACGCGTCCTTGCATGATGCCTTTCATCACTGCCTTCTTCCTGACGCGCAACGGAACCGACCGGCCAAAGGTCGTGCCCAATGGAGTGAAGAACTTCGCCTTCATCGGCCAGTTCGCAGAATCGACGCGAGATTGCATTTTTACAACGGAATACTCTGTCCGGACCGGAATGGAAGCGGTGTATCAGCTCCTCAACATCGAGCGTGGGGTTCCTGAGGTATTCGGTTCCATCTATGATGTCCGCGAACTTATTAAGTCGACGGTATTCCTGCGCGACCGTGAGAAGTTCCCCGTGCCATTATTTGCCAAACGCTGGGTAGAGAAGACTATCATCGGCAGGATGCTGGAGGGGTATGGACTTATCTGAAGCATTTCATGGGGTTATATAGCTTCGGTGTATACCTCACAAAAGGATTGCTGTCGTAGGCGAGATTTTTCGCCAATTCTATCCGCGTCAAAGCGAGGACCCAAGATCGGCCCCCGAAAATGCCGATGTCGCCAGGAGTGATTTTCGATTGATGCAGAATCCGCCAATGAGTGAACCATGCGGCGAGCGCGTATCTGCCACTGGTGGTCGCATCGCCTGCAATGTAGCCTTTTGACCGAGTTCACCAGGCTCGCCGCATCGAACATTACGAAATAGCGTTTTGAGGGATGCTTCCTCTATCCGGTCTCAACTCGGTACCCCATTCCGCTTCGCATCACACAGCACCACTGAGTAACGGCTACCAGAGACTCAACTGAACGGCGAGGAGGTCTACTCTTCGCCCAGGAATCGCTTGCGGACCGTGTCGAGGATATTCTTGGCGAGTTGCACACTGTTTGCGACGGCTGCCTTGGCGAGCGTCCCGAGATATCTTCTTCCCGCGCGAGACGAACGGCAGCAATGATGGAAGCGGCGATGACGAGCGTAGGCGCGTAACGATGGCGCGGAACCGGGGAAGCCGGTGGGACGGGCGCCTGGAAGGGTCCAAGGAAGAATTGGGCGGCAAGATACTGGCGGACGTCGCTGCAGGAAGAACATTTCACGACCTCGTTGGATCTGAAGCGCACAATGGGCACACATGGCGTTAAAGCACGGCCGAGCGTCAGTCGGCGACATGCTCCACAGACGACGAGCCAATGCAAGTATGGCGGCACGTTGTTCTGCCCAAGGTCACACTCGTCTAGTTGTTGAAGGAACGTGGACTCGCCATCGACGCCGCAAGCAAGCAGGCAACGGCCGAGCAGAATGCGATCCCTACTGCGTAACCGGGTGCTCTTCCTTAGCGTGTGCCAAGACAAACGCTCTAACCACCTTTTCGGCCTCTAACCGGTCTAGAGGGTGGAAGGCCAGATCAGGGATTACCTCATAGCCACCTTTCGGCGATAGCATCACCACCGCGAAGCGATTACGTGGGAACACAGGCTCCAAGAGCCTCACCAACTCCCAAGCTACCCCTGAAGTCTTCGTCCTGGCCACCCTGTCCTGCATGTCAAACGCTTTCTAGAGTGACCAAGCAAGCCAACCCCGCACCACAAACCCATTGTAAAGGCGCGGTCGATTCGCGAGGAGAAATCAAATTGAGCATTGATACCGCACGACGGGTACTGGAAGCGATCAAGAAGTACCGTGCCGCCAGCGATGCGGACTCAGGGGACGAAGAAAACGCCGCCGCCAATGAATTGGCCGCCGCCGCCGACGCTCACCTGGTGGACGAGTCCAGCAGGTATGTTGCGCTGGCAGAGCTCGTCGACGAGTACCAGTCGGAATCTGACACCGAGACATAGGCTGCAGGAGCACTAAAATGCTAGGTACGAATGGAGATTAGTTATGGAAGGGCTCGACAAAACAGACCCCGCGTTGATCGAAATGCTTAGATATATGGATCATCGGCGGGTGGAAGAGTATGCCTACGGCCGCTGTACGGTCTTCGCGCTAGCCCTACACAACCTGTATCGATACCAAATCGAATTGCTCTGGGGCCAGCCAAAGAATTTGGGGTCGGCTACAATGCCAGCCATTCACAGCGGTCTGCAGCATGCCTTCTGTATTCGGAAGGACGGTTCACTGGT
>Ga0302280_1002112_pt1 | contig 15631 bp, 11 predicted proteins | sample III_Fen_E1_1_FD_198771 | JGI IMG/M metagenome (GOLD analysis project Ga0302280, IMG submission 198771) | Peat permafrost microbial communities from Stordalen Mire near Abisko, Sweden - III_Fen_E1_1 | ecosystem: Environmental > Terrestrial > Soil > Wetlands > Permafrost | place: Sweden: Abisko... | reverse complement strand
AGGAACATACCTAATAAAAGTAACAGCCTTAGTTGTAATTCCTAATCCACTTGGCCCAGGATATTTGAGAGAGCCTGATAATGCAACTATCAAATACAGGGTGAATGGAATGCCTTCAGGAATAAATACTATATCTAATGATTTAGGAGCAAGCCAAAACTTCCCTAACCCTTTCAATTCTACAACAGAAATTTCTTATACTTCTGATGCGCCGGCGCACGGGACATTCAGCGTATATGATTTGCTTGGCAAACCGGTTTATCGGCAGCAACTTTCAGCATACGAGGGTCTTAATTCTTTCATTTTCAACAGGGGCAGCCTACCATCCGGAATGTATTTTTATAATATAGCGCTTGGCAATAATGTCATTGCACGCTGCATGACGATAACAAATTAATGTCTTTTGAACTAACTATTTTAGGCACAAGCTCTGCTACCCCAACGCTTGAAAGGCATCCCAGCGCTCAGATTCTCGGTTTTCAGCAAAACCTGTTCCTGATTGACTGCGGTGAAGGCACGCAACTGCAAATGATCCGCTATGGTGTACGCGCCCACAAAATTGAACGTATTTTTATCAGTCACCTGCACCCCGACCATTGCGCAGGTTTGATTGGACTACTCTCTACTATGAACCTCAATCGCCGTGGGCCTGAATTACATATCTACGCCCCTCCCCGGTTGCGTGAAATGATTGACGCTGAGTTTTCCTGCTCAGAGATCACCATGATGTACCCGATCATCTACCACAATCTCGAATTCGACAGCATTCGTACAATTTTTGAGGACGAAACAATTACTATAAAAAGTATTCCATTGGAGCATCGTATCAGTTGCTGCGGCTTTTGGTTTATTGAAAAAAAATCGGCCTGGAAAATAGACAAAACAAAAATAGAAGGTAAAGAAATACCTGCACCAGCTTACAATATCTTAAAACAAGGACATGATTTTATTGCGGAAGACGGACAGGTCTTGAATTATAAAGAACTTACCAAGCCAAACGTAAAACCATCTTCCTATGTATATATCTCAGATACTATTTACCTTGAAAACATAGCAAAACAACTCGAAGATGTAGATGTTTTATATCACGAAGCCACTTTTCTTGATGACTTGAAAGACAAAGCCATAAGTACATACCACACTACCGCCAAAGAGGCAGCACAATTTGCAGCAATTGCTAATGTTAAACGGCTTATCCTTGGCCATTTTTCGGCCCGCTACAACGACCTTACCCCTTTTCTGACTGAAGCTCATGCCATTTTCCTTGAAACGATCCTTGCCGAAGAAGGCAAAAGCTATTTAATAGAAAACAAAGAAGAGGATTAGGCTAATTCTTTATATCATTCTCTAATCCCCCAAACTATCCCTAAATTTGCCTTGATACCAAAAATGAAATCCGCGTTTCTTGACAGAGCCGTTGCTGATATTATCCTTAAAACAGGTAATAATATATCTTCTTGTTGCTTTATCTTCCCTAATAAACGACCGGAATATTACTTTAAAAAAGCATTAGCAGCACATATTACCACACCTATTCCTTCGCCGGTTATTTATTCTATTGAAGAATTCATCACGATAGTATCAGGCATTCAGCCTATTGAGGTGATGCAGTTGGTTTTTAAGTTATTCCGCCATTATAAGAATTACAGGCCGGAAGATGATTTTGAAAAATTCTACCGCTGGGGTTATATGCTTCTGCGCGACTATGATGAAATAGATAAAAACCTTATAGATGTCAAAAAACTATTTTCTAACCTGTCTTCAGCCAAAGAACTGGAAAGTATTTCGCTGGAAGATGATGAAGCATTAAGGTTCTGGCATTCAATTGATGCTGGCAATGAAACCCCGCTACAGATCCGTTTCCTTGAAAACTGGCAACTGTTTGAACAACTCTATTATGTTTTCAATGACGAGCTGGCAGCTGCCAATGAAGGCTATGCAGGTACCGCATACCGAAAGGCCACTAACCTTATTAAAAATGAAGAATACAAACATGATTTTTATAAAATTATTTTCCTCGGATTCAATGCCCTATCCCGTACGGAAGAAGTTATCATAAATCACTACATAAAAAACGGAGAGGGCGCTATATATTGGGATATTGATAAATACTACCTTGATGGTGATGCCGAGGCCGGGCATTTTATCAGGAAATCACTCAAAAACCTTCGTATATTTAAACCTGAAGGTATTGTAAACCACCTTGCCACGGAACCATTAAACATAAAAATAACAGGCGTATCACTGCAATCAGGCCAGGCAAAAGCTTTAGGTGCAGAAGTAGAAAAATTTATTAAATCGGGTAATACTTTAAATAATGAAACTGCAATTGTTTTGCCAGATGAAAACCTGCTGATCCCTGCATTGCATTCCCTGCCACACGAATTGGCGCATTTCAATATAACTGGTGGCAATTCGCTCCGCGCTAATGCCATGTTTACTTTCATTGAAAGCCTTTTTTCTTTGCAGGAAAACTACAATGCAACTGAAGACAAATTCTATTATAAAGACATTAACGCCATACTATTCCATGCCTATTTCAGTAATAAGGAATATGCTTTAAACATCATCAATTATATTGAAAAAGAACAGTTTATATTTGTAGATAGGAAGGCCCTGCAAAGAGCACTGGGGGCAGAAATTATCCGGATTATTTTCACGCCTGTTAATAGTTTTCCCGCCATATCAAATTATTTGCTCGAAATAATTGATATTATCAACAAAGGGCGGTCAGTTTCAGAAGTTGATTCTAAGGAAGTTATCGGTCATTTCTATCAAATTATTAAAGATTTAACAGATTTTCTGCAAAGCCAGCAGGAAGAAATAAACCTGCATGTGTTCCACCGTTTCCTGCGGGAACAGATTTCCCAGGTTAAAATGCCTTTTGCTGAAAACAACCCTAACACCAGCCAGATAATGGGAACCCTTGAAACCCGCTGCCTCAATTTCAAAAATATCTTCATTTTATCAGTAAATGAAGGTAAACTGCCATCATCTCATAAAAACCATTCCTATATTCCATTTGACATTCGCAAGGCATTCGGCCTGCCCACTTTTGATGAACAGGATGCCCTCTATGCCTATTATTTTTACCGCCTGCTGCAAGGCGCTGAAAATGTGTTTTTATACTATAATAATAATACACAGGGAAATGATGCTGAGGAGAAAAGCCGTTATATCCGCCAGATAGAAATATTGCTTTCGAAAGCGAATCCACAATTAAAAATCACGGAGGACGTCTATTCCATTCCCGTAAAAATCACATCTTCTACCCCCATTAACTTCAAAAAAGAAGAATATTATTTTGATGCGATTAGAAAGAGGAGTTCGGATGAAGAAAAAGGATTATCGCCCTCGTATATAAGCACTTATTATCGCTGCAAACTTAATTTCTTCCTCAATTATATTGCAGGCCTACAGCCACAGGAGGAAATTATCGAAGACCTGGAAGCCAACCATTTCGGTACCTTGTTTCACCGCGCTATGGAGCTTATTTATTTGCCGGTACTTGGCAAAGAAATAAACGCGGGTTACCTGTTTAAGAAAAAATCAGAACTCGATGCTATTGTTGCAGAAGCTATTGAAATTGAACATAAGTCTCAGCAGGATTTTATTTCCGGGCGCAACAGCCTGCTTATAGAAACCATAAAAATACTAGTAGAGAAAACACTTGATGAAGATATAAGATACGCCCCCTTCCGGGTCCTTCATTTAGAAGAAAAACAATTCCATACGCTTGATTTTAAATATAACGGTTTTGATTCTATAAGATTACAGGGCACTATTGACAGGATCGATGAAAAAGATGGTATTACGAGAATTGTAGATTATAAAACAGGTACTGTAAAGAAACTTTCCTTTAATTTTGAAGAACCGGAAGAAATGCTTTCCACTGAAAACAAGGAAGCTTTTCAGGTGTTATTTTATTCATGGATATACCATAAAAACACGCAAACCAATGCCATTAGCGCCAACATTCTACCCCTGAAAGACATTAATAACGGCTACCAAAGTATAAATAAGGGCGCACTGTTGAATGACAAAGACTTTGCATTGTTTGAGAATAAATTAAAAGCCGTATTGCAAAATATTCTGGACCCGGTTGATCTGATAAGCCAAACAGAAGACGAAATGATATGCGCTACCTGCCAGTACAATAATATATGCATGAAATGAAAGTGAGTGTAGATGAAGCCCTAAAGGGCTTCAATGTGATTAACCATGAGTGCAACTCATGGCGGCGAAAGGCAGACTTTTTTTCATTGTTGCTTTTAATTCTATTCTCCAATTTATCTTACGCCGCACGGCCCGACGAAGGGATGTACCCGGTAAATATGCTCAATAAAGTACCGCTAAAAAAGGCTGGTTTGCGTATGTCGATCAATGATATATATAATCCTGACGGAACGGCGTTATTGCAGGCGGTGGTACAGATTGGGGGATGCACGGGTTCTTTTATCTCCAATAAAGGCTTAATAATCACTAATCATCATTGCATTTTTGGCTCCCTGGGACCATATAGCACCCCTGAAAACAACCTGCTTGAAAAAGGCTACTATGCCAAAGACAGTAGCAAAGAATTGCCTATTAAAGGGTTGTCCTGCAAAATCTTAGAATCTTATATGGATGAATCAGAAACTATCCTGAAAGATATAGATGAAATAGAGGATGGGGTAAAAAAGAAAACAATAATAGATGCTAATATCAGGAATATAAGAGAATCGGAACAACTAAAAAATCCTGACCTGATCATAGAGGTTTCAGAGATGCTGCCCGGCAGGAGTTATATTTTATTCCGCTACAGGATATTGAAAGACATACGGATAGTATATGTGCCGCCAAGAAATGTGGGAGAGTTTGGCGGTGAATCTGACAACTGGGAATGGCCGCGGCACAGTGGCGATTTTTCGTTAGTGAGGGCCTATATCGGAAGTGATGGAAATGCTGTGGCGTACGATAAAAAAAACGTACCCTACCACCCTCAGGAATTCCTTAATATCAGCGCCGGTGGGGTAAATGAAAACGATTTTGTTTTTGTGGTTGGTTATCCCGGGAAAACTTTCCGCAACCAGCCCGCTGAATATATCCGTTATCAGCAGGACCATTTGTTGCCTTTTTATGCCAATTTATTTGAATGGGAAATTAATACGATCAATAAATTGGCAGAAAACAACCCTGAATATAAAATAAAAACCGCCCCGCAAGTAAAGTCACTGAACAATACGATGAAAAACTACCAAGGAAAATTGAAAGCGCTCGGCAGGCTGGACCTGTATGGTGAGAAAAAGGAAAAAGAGCAAAAAATATATGATTCACTATCAGATAAACCCGCTCTGCAAAAACAATATGCGCTCATCCTCAAAAAAACCGACAGCCTGTATTTCCTGCACGATAAAATCGCCGATAAATACTATTGGTACAACCAGTTTTACAATTCCTCTCCCGGTATAAAAATAGCTATGGCGCTTGAGGCATTTAACAGGTTATATCCCACTGCAAAAGATAAAAATGCGTATGCCAATGAAATTACAAAATTGCTTCGGACATCCTATAAATCTAGAAATAATACTTTTGATAGTTTGTTTATTGGTAAATTAATTACGAATGCGGCGAATAAAAATATGGCAGATATAAATCAGTTCCTGAAACCTGCGAAAAAGCCATTGACCGAAGAAGCATCAATCGACTACAATTTTACCAATACCCATATTTTCGACAGTACATTTATCTTCAAAATGATAAATGAAAAGCCTGAAAAACTACTGAAATTAATTTCAATAGATGCTTTTGTAAGGCTCGCAAAAAACATGAGGCTGGACTATCTTGCTACTGATTCTCTTCAAAATGTTTACCAGGCACAGGAAGATGCCCTGCTGCCTGAATATACGGATATAAAGATAGCCGCAGAAGGAACGCAGTTTATCCCGGACGCTAACCGCACACTGCGCCTTACTTATGGCTATGTGAAAGGCTATGAGCCTGCTGATGGCACTTATTACCAGCCAATATCGACTGTCAATGGCATGATAGAAAAGAACGGGCAAAGTGAAGATTATGTATTGAATGATTCACTTGCTTACCTGTACAAGCAACACCACCCAAGCCGCTATTTTCCTGAAAAGGAGAAAGAAATGCCCCTTTGCTTTTTGTATAATACGGATACAACCGGGGGAAATTCAGGCAGCCCGGTTTTAAATAAATACGGCCAGTTGGTCGGCATCAATTTCGACCGCAGCTACGAAGCTACCGTAAATGATTTTGCCTGGAACGCTTCCTACAGCCGCTCCATTGGTGTGGATATACGTTTCGTACTCTGGTACTTAAATGATGTGGCAGGGGCTGGAAATTTGATGGGGGAAATGTTTGTGGATAAGTAAATTATAATACCGAAGGCTATGAAGTATTTAGAATTTGACAATTCAAATAAAGAAAAAACTGAAGAATATTTTAATTGGATGGATAAATATCCCAATGGATATGTCTTGAATCCTAAGAAAAGTCAAAAAACGGGCGATTATATTATTCATATATCTGGCTGTAATCACATCGCCGATAAAACAAAGAACACTGATGGCTCACTAAAGTTTTCATATATCGGAGAGCCTAAAATTTGTTCTATTGAATTGGATGGAATTAAGGAATGGAAGGATAAGAATGGTGTGAAAGTACGTCCATGTGAAACTTGCGAAAAGAGACGCGGGTCTAAAATTAGAGACCGAATTTTAAAGATACTGTCACTAAAACAAATTGAATATGAAATAAATACAGATGTAGAAAAAACACCTACTGAAAAGTTGCTTGATATACATTACTCGGTTGCGAGTTCTGATGAAGAAGAGGTTTTAAGAACGCGCAGAGAAATTAGTGTCTTAAATCGCAATCAAAACATTGTAAATGCACTTAAAAGGCACTATGGTAACAAATGTCAATTATGTAATACACGAATAAAAATTGGAAACGATAAATTCTATTCAGAAGTACATCATCTAAAACCACTTGGAATGCCACATAATGGGCCAGATATAATTGAAAATATGATTGTCGTTTGCCCTAACTGTCATGTTGAGCTTGATTATCAAAGTCAATTAATTGATGCCAATAATTTGAATTGCATATCGCCACATTTTGTAAGTACTGATTTTATAAATTATCAAAATAAAAAAGAAAGAATTTAATTGTCTATGGTTTACAGAGCTTAATGCCGCTTTCATTTTGTTTTTCCCTCAACGAACTGAAATATTGAAAAACCTGTATCTTTGTTATAACAAGCAAATAGTACGAGTATGAACTTAAACCTGAATATTAGTTTTGAACAGCTACGCCTGCTGATTTTCCAGTTGCCTGCTGACAAAAAAATAGAACTGGCCCGGGCGCTTGATAAAGAGGTTTTACCTGTACGCTTTTCTAAACTTCTTGATTCTTTAAAAACAAGTGAACTTTCTTTTGAAGAAATCACAAAAGAAGTAGAAGCAGTAAGGGCGCAACGTTATGCACGAAAATAGGAAGTGCATTGTTGTTGATACCAATGTTTTTATAAGCTTTCTTATAGGCAAAGAACTTTTGCCCCTCAAAGAAAAAATATTTACCGGCGAATTAATCCTGTTAATGAGCTTGGAACTTTTGGAAGAGCTTATTCAAGTCGTAAAAAGAGAAAAGTTCAAAAAATATTTTTCTGTCGCACAAATCGAAGAATTGATTTTGTTATTGAATGAGTTAGGGCATTTTATTGAGGTAAAATCAGAATTAAATATCTGCCGCGATAAAAAAGATAACTTTTTACTCGAATTGGCACAAGATGGCAACGCCGACTATATAGTAACAGGCGATGCCGACTTACTTTCTTTACATTCTGTCGGGAAAACGAAGATTATTTCTTTTCGTGAATTTGCTGATTTTCAATAGTAACTAACCAATGCGCCCTTTAAAAATATATAAATCATCTGCCGGTTCCGGGAAAACATATACACTGGTAAAAGAATACCTGAAACTATGCCTTCCAAATCCTGATAATTTCAGGAAAGTTGTTGCCATTACTTTTACAAATGCTGCAGCGGCGGAAATGAAAGACCGCATTATAAAACAACTAAGGAAACTTGCCGAAAATGGCGATGAGGATTTTAAAAGACAGCTGCTTGCTGAAGGCCTGAGAGAAAAAGACATTAAAAATGCGGGGAAACTTTTAGAAAATATCCTTAATAAATATTCTTATTTTAATGTCAGCACTATCGACAGCTTTTTCCAGAAAATTCTTCGCGCTTTTAATAAGGAACTGAACCTGCCTATTGATTTTGAATTGTCTATGGATAGCGATGAAGTGCTTGACTTTACGGTCTCGAATTTTATCAGCCAGAGCAATGAAAAAGCAGAAGTGCAGGAACTCATGGTAGCTTATATCCGTGAGAAAATAAGCAATACCAAAAGCTGGCAGGTTCGCTCTGACCTGCAAAAAATAGCACGGGAGCTACTTAAAGATACTTCGCTGTCTATTGTCCCTGAAGGCGTTGAAAAAACAAAAGCGCTGATAGCTGCCATAAAGAAAATAACAGCCGAGTTTCAGCGGGATATGAAGGCGATTGGCAAAGAAGCGACAGATAAAATAGCATCCACCGGATTTGAAGCCAAAGATTTTAAATATGGCGCTTCCGGCCCCTTTGGATACCTTATAAATATCTCTGAAAAAGAAGATTACGAACCCAAAACAAGGTTTATGAATGGGTTGGAAGATATTTCGGAATGGTTTAATAAAAAACCGTCGCCATCTCCAGATTTAGAGCAACTCCTGGAGGATGAAATCCACCCGCTTGCAAGAAAAGCTTATGATTATTATACAGTTAATTACCCCCATTTTGTTACTGCAAAAGAAGTCCTGAAAAACATATATACGTATGCGGTATATGAAGAACTGCAAACCATCCTTACTGCCTTTAAAAACGATAACGAAACCGTACTTATTTCGGACGCAAACAGGGTGCTGGGCGCTCACCTCGAAACAGAGCGCATTGCATTTATATATAGTAAAATAGGCGCTTACTACGACAATTATCTTATTGATGAATTCCAGGATACATCGCGCCTGCAATGGAAAAACCTGAAACCATTGGTGGAAAACAGTATTTCGCAGGGCAATACCAGCCTTTTGGTGGGCGACTCAAAGCAGGCTATTTACCGCTGGCGCGGCGGCGAGGTGGAGCTAATTGAAAGGCAAGCCGGGGAAGAAGATTTCCCCTCTTTTTTTGAGAAAAGAACATTAGATGATAATTACCGGAGCAAAGGCGAAATTGTAAAATTCAATAATTTCTTTTTCAACAAGATAGACACACGGTTTAATCTCCAGCAATCAGAAAATGATGGAGATAATATGCAATTGCTCCTCGAAAGCATATTCAGTGACGTAAGCCAGAATATAAAAGCCAGAGAAAATGAAGGGGGTTATATAGAAGTCAATTTTATCAGAAAAGAGACCAATAACCGCGAGGAAGGCTTTTTGACCCCTTCAAATCAAATAATATTAAAAACCATTACAGACTGCCTAACAAGCGGTTATTCCCTAAAAGATATTGTAATATTAGTCCGGGATAAAAACGATGCTGGAGCAGTCTCAAAATTCCTATTTGCAAACCAAATCAAATTCATTTCCCAGGATTCTCTTTTTCTTGACAAATCTCCGGCAATACGGTTACTTCTTAGCATCCTTCATTATATTGCAGACCAACGAAATACGATAGCCTACGCGGAGATATTATTTATTTACCTGCAATATTTTACGAAAAACGAGAACCAATTAAATACGTCCGATATATTCACAGGCCTTAGTGCGAACAAACACTTGTACGATAAATTATTGCCCGCTGAATTTATCTCTAATCTTCCTACCCTTTCTGCCCTGCCGATCTATGAATTGACGGAAGACCTTATCAGGATTTTTGGTTTGAACAAAGAGCCAGATGCATACCTGCAATGTTTTCAGGATGTTGTGCTGAGTTATACCATAAAAAAAGGCAATAATATCCGCATCTTCCTTGATGACTGGAAGGAAAACAAATATGCGGTTACATTGCCAGAGAACCAGGATGCCGTGCGCATTATCACTATCCACAAATGCAAGGGGCTGGAGTTTCCGGTAGTTATTATTCCTTATGCCGACTGGCAATTTCGGGCTAAAGGCCAGGATATTATGTGGGTACATACTGATCTGCCACCTTATGAAGAATTTAATTCACTCCCGGTAAATATTAATAAGGGCCTACTCAATTCGTATTTCAGCAACGAATTTCAACGCGATGAAGGCCTGAATAAAATTGATAACCTTAATCTTCTTTATGTGGCATTTACCCGCGCAAAAAATCGCCTGTATATCAACTGCCCAATCCCGAAAAAAGAGCCGGAAGAAATTAATTCAATAGGTTCATTGATTAATAGCGTCATATCTCCTGAAATAAAAGATAATGAAAACATTGTACAGGTAAAATATGGCATTCCAGATGTTATAAACAATGAAGGCAGAAGTAAAGAAACTGAGCCCGAACCCCTCCCGAAATACCCCGCGGGAAAATGGCGTAAAAATATGCCGGAAGCTCTGTTTCAGAAAATAAAAGAAAGGCTGATTAAAACAGATAGCATTGACGGTTTTTACAAAACTGATGCTTTAGAAGCCACACAAACGGAAGAAAACGAAGCTCTAAAACCTATTCTTCAAATGCCCGAAGTAAAATTGTTTTATGGCAAAGATATTCCACCAGTTGAACTACCCGAAATGATTCTGCCTGAAGCAGGTCCTTACAAAGCTGACAAAGCTGTTGTAAGCAATGATATTATATATGTTATGAAAATAGTGGAGGGAATCGCTGATGAAAAAGATAAAACTTATTTGGATATATATTGCGGGACACTGGAAACCTCAAGAGGAAAGGAAGTTAGAGGTTGCCTTGTCCCGGTTTTGATACCGGGATATTATTCGATAAAAGCATGATATCGCTTTATTTTGCCTTTTGCCTGATAAAGCCGAAATTTGCTGCAAACTAATATGGAACAAAAAATTATAATTGCCATAGATGGCTTTTCGTCCTGCGGCAAAAGCACCCTCGCAAAAGACCTTGCCCGCAGGCTGGGCTACAGGTATATTGATACGGGCGCTATGTACAGGGCTGTAACTTACTACCTTTTACAGCATAATATCAGCACAACAGACGAAGGGGCTATCGGCAAGGCAATTAATGATGTACATATTGATTTTGATTATGATAAAACAACCGGCAAACAAATAACCCTGCTAGATGGAAAAGTAATAGAAAAAGAAATAAGGACGCCTGAAATATCTGACATGGTAAGCCAGGTCAGCACCATAAAGACTGTACGCCAATATCTTGTACGCCAGCAGCAAAAGCTGGGATTAAACAAGGGCATCATCATGGATGGGCGCGATATTGGCACAGTGGTATTCCCGACTGCCGAGCTCAAAATATTTATGACTGCAGATGAAGAAGTGCGAATCAACCGCAGGCTTGAAGAATTTCAGGTCAATGGCGTGATGGCCGACCGCGAGTCAGTCCGTGAGAACATCCAAAAACGAGATTATATTGACTCTCACCGGGAGGAAAGCCCTCTGCGCAAAGCAGATGATGCTGTAGTATTGGATAATTCCACTATGACAATGGATGAACAGGTGGAATGGGCCTGCGAACAAATTGCCAATTTGGTAAAAGCTTAATGAAAAATAACCATGCAGAAATAATTTTTACAGAAACAACTGGACAACAAGTCCTGCCTGAAAAATATTCTTCTGTTTTCATACTTGCCGATGAGAATACATTTAAACATTGCCTGACTCTTTTGCAGTCTTTAAACATATCAAGAGAACATATCTTCATTATTCCACCTGGAGAAGAAAATAAAAACATTGATACCTGCAACCTGGTCTGGGATTTCCTGCTTGAAAAAAAAGCGGATCGCAAAAGCCTGCTTATCAATTTTGGTGGAGGAGTGATCACAGATTTAGGTGGTTTTGCCGCTTCAACTTTTAAGCGTGGTATTTCATTTATTAATATCCCAACAACACTCATGGCGATGGCTGATGCTGCAATCGGCGGAAAAACCGGGATCAATTTCAAAAACTATAAAAACCAAATTGGCATATTTGCTTTTCCTGAGAAGGTAATTATCAATACAAATTTTCTTGAAACCCTGCCTGAAAACGAATTAAAATCCGGATTTGCAGAAGTATTGAAGTATGGCCTTATTAAAGATTCTGAACTTTGGCAAAATGTTAAAGATAAAATGCCTTCTTTAAAAGAATGGCCTGTTATTATAAAACGTTGCACCGAAATAAAGACAGAAATAACCGAAAAAGATCCATTTGAAAAAGGGGAACGAAAAATATTGAATTTTGGGCATACAATTGGGCATTCACTTGAAAGTTATTCTATTGAATATGACACCCCGCATCTGTTACATGGGGAAGCTGTGGCTGCGGGTATGATAATGGAAGCTTATTTATCATCTAAAAAAACAGGATTGCATGAAAATGAACTGGGTGAAATTGCCAAAACTATTTCAAGCTACTTCAGGAAATATCAAATCAATCAAGAACAAATCCCTGAAATTATTGGCCTCATGTCAGCTGATAAGAAGAATGAAAATCAACTAATAAATTTTTCACTTCTTAAAAATATCGGAGAATGCACCATCGATGTCATTTGCAATACTAATGAAATAGAAGAAGCGATTCTATATTACGACGACTTATGAAATACACACAGATCATAAGGGCACCATCTTATATAAATGCTGAAATAAATCTGCCTGCATCAAAGAGCATAAGCAACAGGGCGCTGGTAATAGAGGAGCTATGCCATCATAGTTTTCAAATTAATAATCTTTCTGACGCGAATGATACACTGTTAATGCAAAGCCTGCTGAATAATCCGGGCAAAGAAAAAAACGTAAAAAACGCTGGGACGGTGATGCGCTTTCTAACTGCCTATTATGCCTGTTCAAATCAGGAAGTAATCCTAAAAGGGGAAGACCGGATGTACGAACGGCCAATCGGCGAATTGGTAAATGCCTTGCGTTCACTAGGTGCAGACATTGAATATATTAAAGAGGAAGGTTATCCGCCATTAAGCATAAAAGGCAAAGAATTAAAAGGTGGAGAGATCAGCCTGCCTTCAAATATTTCAAGCCAGTTTGTTAGTGCCTTATTGTTGATTGCTCCTACAATAAAAGAGGGCTTAATTTTGCACCTAATAGGAAATATTGCATCTGTACCATATATCCGGCTTACTTTGTCCATCCTTGAATACTTTGGTATAAAAGCTTCATGGGTAGGAAATTCAATTACAATAAAACATCAAAAATTTGTCCCCAGGGATATTAGCATTGAATCCGATTGGTCTTCTGCCTCTTATTTCTGGGCATTGTGCGCTTTGGTTCCGGGCAGCGAAATGTATTTTCCAAACCTTCTTAGAGACAGCAAACAGGGCGATTCAATTATCAAAGAACTAATGAAGCCATTTGGAATTGAATACCAATCTTATCATTCGGGAATAAAAATAATATCAAATCCTGCCCAACCCAAAAATTTTGAATTTAATTTTATTGATTATCCTGACCTTATACCCACTTTTACAATTTTATGCTGTGCCAAAAAAATATCATTTGATATTTACGGCATCGAAACCCTGAAACACAAAGAAAGTGACAGGGCGCTGGTTTTGCAAAATGAACTTAAAAAATGGGGCTACGATATTGCAAATAATAGCAAAAGCCTGTCCTGCAAAGTATTCCCGGCTTCATTTCCAAAGGATAAAATTATTCTTGATACCTATAATGACCATAGGATGGCGATGAGTTTTGCGCTTTTACCACGGAATTCCCTAATCGGTAACTCCGATGTAGTATCTAAATCTTTTCCTGGATTTTGGGAGGAGTTAGGTAAATGCGGATTTGGGATGTTAAATTCATAATTTCGTACCTTAATCAATAAAAGGATTTTGGCAGGCAATACTTTCGGACAACTTTTTAAGATCACTACATTCGGAGAATCACATGGCCGCGCTATCGGGGTGGTAATAGATGGCTGCCCTGCGGGTTTGGCTGTAAATGAAGAATATATCCATAAGGAACTGGAAAGGAGAAAACCGGGCCAGTCAGCTATTTCCACGCAAAGAAAAGAAGATGACTTCCCGGTAATCCTTTCCGGTGTTTTTGAGGGTAAATCAACAGGAGCTCCCATTTGCATTGTGATAGAAAACAAAGACCAGCGTTCGCAGGATTATGCCAACTTAAAAGACGTTTACCGCCCCTCTCATGCCGATTTTACTTACCAGGAGAAATTTGGCCTCCGCGATTATCGCGGCGGTGGCAGGGCTTCTGCACGCGAAACGGCAGCACGGGTTGCTGCCGGAGCTGTGGCAAAACAATTCCTCGAACATTATAATATTAAAATAACTGCCTTTGTAAGCCAGGTGGGTACCCATCGCTTATACAAAAGCTATAAAGAACTGGATTTTGAAAAAATAGAAGATAACCCTGTAAGGTGCCCTGATGCAGAAATGGCAGAAAAAATGCAGGCAGCCATCGAAGAAGCAAGAAAAGACGGCGACAGCCTCGGTGGGGTAGTTACCTGTATAATACAAGGTGTGCCAACAGGTCTTGGTGAGCCTGTTTTTGACAAACTGCATGCTGTACTTGGCCATGCAATACTAAGCATCAATGCCGTAAAAGGTTTTGAAACAGGCAGTGGTTTTGATGCTGCTGCCATGCGTGGCAGTGAGCACAATGATGTTTTTGTAACTGAAGAGGATAAAACACGTACCCTAACTAACCATTCAGGGGGCATACAGGGTGGTATTTCTAATGGGGAGGATATTGTGTTCAAAACAGCTTTTAAGCCTCCTGCAACCATTGCAAAAGCGCAGCAAACCATTAATAATAAAGGGAATAAAACTACAGTTGAGGGCAAAGGCCGTCATGACCCGTGTGTAGTGCCTCGTGCAGTACCAATTATAGAAGCCATGGCGGCGCTGGTTATAGCAGATTTTGTGCTGTTGGCGAGGGGGAACAGGATAGGGGCATAAAATAATTGCCCGGCCTTATTTTACGTTAGGCAGTTGAATTGAATTATGGTCAGCGTCGCCGGGCCCCGGTTTCGGGTGGCAGGCTGAAAATAAAGCCGCGATATACATTACGGAAAGAACGAGGAAAACCTTTACCCCTGCTTTTTTTATTAGTTTAGCTATGTGCATTTGTACGATGTATTTATCGGGCGCAAATTACGGCAAAAGCTGGAAAATTATAAATTATAAATTATAAATTATAAACTACTGAAAGTCTATTAATTATAAACAAAGCTATCTTAAACCAATTAATTTTTTTGATTTTTTGTTACTTATTGAGCGATTTTTGCATCTATAAAGATACGAGGGCATAATAGAATCATATCCTTACAGAAAGACAAATGAAGAAATACGTTATAATAATACTCATCACTATTGGTTTTTATACCACGGGCTTTGGGCAAACTTCAAAAACAGGGCATAAACCTGCATCTGCCAAAAAAGCAGACCCTACTTTGGATGTGATATCAGATAAAAACTTTAAGGCTATCCTGTTAAAATTGGATGTAAACCATGAC
>Ga0302280_1002111_pt1 | contig 15634 bp, 12 predicted proteins | sample III_Fen_E1_1_FD_198771 | JGI IMG/M metagenome (GOLD analysis project Ga0302280, IMG submission 198771) | Peat permafrost microbial communities from Stordalen Mire near Abisko, Sweden - III_Fen_E1_1 | ecosystem: Environmental > Terrestrial > Soil > Wetlands > Permafrost | place: Sweden: Abisko... | reverse complement strand
GACCGATCTATCCTTCTAATAGTTTACCCCTTCCGAACGGATTACATTTCTACGAAGAATCACAATGTTATCTGTATCGAAACGAGTATGAAGATCGATGCAAACTAGCAACAATTGTGATCCCTCACAATGCAACAGTTTATGTCGAAAAAAACAGATTTCGAACCGATAGATTAATCATAACACATATCGAAGATATCGATGCTGAATCAGAATCTAGCGATGATTGTGTCGATGATGCATACTATCCCTATATCATTCAACGTTGGGTAAACGCTTTTACACACATAGATATTGATTACAATGCACCAGAATATGTGTAAATATCAAGTAAATATCAAGTAAAAAAGTTGAAAAATGAATAGTTTGTAATGCATATTCAAAAATCCATTTAATTATACATTAAAACGAATCAAACGATGAATCATACTACAATAAATGATACTACAAACAATGTGATTAGTGTTGTGGCAGGGATACAACTTTTATGGTTGATATCTATGTTTTGGCACATCGTACTTCGTTATGATGACAATCGCATGCCTTTTGTGAATACAATTCCGCGTTACTTACTTATAAGTTTAGTCATCATTGTATCGATTTTTAGCACTTGTGTAAATGATGTACAACGTGAACTTATGAATATAATCTCATGCTTGTTATGTGTACTATTAGTTTTCGATCTCATACTTAGGAATAACGACGATGAAGATAGTGATAGTGATAGTGATAGTGATAGTGATAGTGATAGTGATAGTGATGATGTCGATGAAGATGTCGATGAAGATGATGATGTTGATGTAAATGTTGATGAGAATACCAATGACGAATTCATCGTGATCGGGATCACCGGACGTAAGAGATCGGGTAAAGACACTATCGGTAAATATTTAGTAGAAAACCATGGATTTGTTCGTATAGCATTCGCCGATCCCCTAAAAGAAGTATGTAAACTCGTCTTTGGTTTCTCAGATGAACAGGTGTACGGTGATGACCTCAAGGAGATTGTAGATCCGTACTGGGGATATTCACCAAGACAGATCTTACAGATAGTCGGCACACAGTTGTTTCGAATGGAGCTACTTCGTCATTGTGAGAATATTGGTGATAATATCTGGGTCAGGTCCGCTGAAAGACAGATACAAAACTTGAGAAGTCAGGGATACACCAGGTTCGTCATAACAGACGCTAGATTCCAGAACGAGCTAGATTTTGTCTCGGATCTAGGAGGCCGTACCTGGAAAGTGACTAGATCGTGTCTCCTGGAGAATGTCGACCCGAATGTACAAGTTCATGCATCAGAAGCATCAATTGATGATTTCATCTGCAATACGACGTTTGAAAACAACGGAACTCTCGAAGATCTTTATGAGATGGTTCAAGAACAGATGGGCGAAAGTGAAGATAATGAAGATAATGAAGAGACAGAGGATATTGATAATGAAAACACAAATGAAGAGAGTGATGAAGAGAGTGATGATGATGACTTTAGCCTTCAGTCGGCATTTACCGGTGATGATATGTTCGTCACTTGTGTAGGGAAATTTTTGATAGTTGTTATAATGATCATAATAGTACTACTTTCGATACTGACTATGGGAGACATGTTCACTAATATAGTTAATCTGATCAGTGATAAATTTGATCAGGTTATTATCGATACTTTATCGTTATCCCTTTAAATTTTGACTATACGAGTATTTTTAGTATGTACTGCACCTACTAAATCCGCTTTTGTTACGTGTTTGATCTCTGTATAGATGATCTTGATATTCTTACAATTCGACATCTTTGATCCTTCTTTACATAAACTAGCACAGAAATTGATCACTGTTTTGTGTGGAGATTTTCTACGATCTCCTACACACAGCACGACATGACACGATGGAAATCCTTCCACATGAAACCATAGATCATTCTGTGAAGACTCATCTATCAAATCCCAGTTTTCCTGAGCATTCTCCCCAACACGTATTATATATTGTATATCATCGTGAATTGAATCGTACACAAACTCTTTCATTTTATTTAGTTAGTCAAATCTATCTGTTTATCTTATCATTTTTATGGTTTATTGTATACGGTACATGGTTCGTTCCAACAAGATCTTCGATAATCTTACAACTGTATATAGGAATCTAGATGGATCTTAGTGCAATAGACCAAATTATGTCTGCAGTTAATGGTATGAATGTAAGTGGCCCAAATGATAATGGTGATGATATGATGAATCTTATGCGATCCTTACCACATCGACTACCACCACAAAATCAAATTCAGAATAAACCATCTACACCTACACCTACATCTACATCTACATCTACATCTACATCTACAACTACAACACGCGTAAATCGTCCGGCTGATCCGGTACAATCCGTATCGAGTGCCGAAAATCTTTCGAGTCCCTCACCCGATCCGTATATCAAAAACAATAAATATGTGTCTAGAAACAATCAAATCAAACAGAATCCGACTACTATCATCAAACCAAAACTCAAATCTACTACACCTATCCCCGATCCCGATACGGACGTCGATACAACAGACAATAACAATGATCAAACGGTGATAGATTCGATTGCTGATCCAACAAAAGCACATTTGACGAGTATTATGGGATATTATGTCCCTACAACAACGATGTATTTTATTGCGATACTATTGATAATTGCCATCGCTCTGTACTTTTTTACCGCAGAAAAGAAGAAACCTGTTAAACAAGAACACGACAAGGGTAAAAGACGGGATGAAACTGAGTAAAATATTAAATTTTTGAATGTACCTTTAATGTACCATTGTATATCAATGATAGATTGTATAGAGAAAATGTTTAAATATCACTGTCTGAATCTGTGTCGGAGTCTGTGTCAGAATCAGAGTCAGGATTATCATCACCCTTGATACTCTGTTCAGATTTAGTTTTGAACTGTTCGATGTATTCATTGAGAGCGAGTGTTGGTTGTAAGATATCATCGATACATTTCGTGTCAGGGTAAGGGGTGTTAGTCATGATCTGCCATATTCGATTACGTTTCTGTTTGGATAGTGATGAACTAAACTTGTCTACCTTGAAGTGTAAAAATAAATCCCCCCTTGTTTGTAGTGTGGGGGAATTTTTAGCTAACTCTTCTGGAACTAATGGCATCCCTGAATTCTTGATGACATGTATATCGCCATTAAGTATGATGTCGTCAATATCTATGCCGATCTTCTCTCCAGCTAAGAAGTCGATCTCTTTTTTAACACCAACAATAGATTCAGCAAGACTGATATTGACGGTCATCAGAATGTCCGCTAGATTGACGCGATTGATGTCTTGTATGAACATCCCTCTACGGAACACACAGTCTTTCGGATCGACTTGTTTTATTACAACAATCACGTCTGTTCGCTTTCGATTTTTATCGGTTTTACGTTCTTCTGAGGGGATGTAGTTCCCTTCTGTTTCTAACTTGATGTAGTAGTTATCATAGGCACCAGGGGGGATAACGACTTCTAATTCAACCTCGTCTTTGACGTATTTATCACCCGAGCATTTTTTACAGAGTTTTGCTTCAGGATCAATACCTTTTGCTTCACATACTGTACATTCTTTTTCATTTATCATATATCCCATCTTTCCACCTTTTATTGTTTCGATCAAAATCCCTCGACCTTTACAATTGATACACTCGGCACTCTTCTTGTTACGTGTCCCGGTGCTGTCACATCTGCTACACGGACTGTATCGTGTAAATCTGATGGTTTCTGTAAATCCGGTGTACAAACGTTCAATATCAGCTTCCATCTTTACTATGACATTAGGGATTGAATTAGCCTCTGTTGCGAAAATATCTTTGAACATCTCGTAGGGATCGATCAATGTATCGTTGTTTTTAGATGTAGATGTAGATGTAGACGTAGACATAGAAGTAGATGTCATAACACCGTATTTATCGTAGTTAGATCTGGTCACGTCATCCGATAAGATTTGATAAGCTTTTGATACTGCTTTAAACATTTTATCAGCTGTATCTTTATTGTTCTTATTCTTATCAGGATGCCATTTGATGGCTAGTTTTCGATATGCATTGTCTATGTCGGATTTTGTACATTTAGTATTAGTAAGTTCTAGTAGAGCATAATAGTCTTCGAAATCATCATTGTAGTCATTATTATTCTTTTTCGACATCAAAGTTATATAGATAGATTTGATTCCTTTTTAGATCTACTTTACACATATTGTCCTTGATCGGTCGGATTCATATATACAAAAAATGAATAGAAAAATAGATAGATAGTAAATCAGGATACCACGATAGGAATTTTATATGGGGAATCGGGCCATAGATTACCGTTAAAACTAAACGGTGAACTAAAACGTGAATCAGATTCCCTTTTATGACTAGGTTTCCATTTGTCTGGAGGATTCGCATTTCGTTTTTGGATTTGTTTTTCCTTTTTGTCTTGAGTTGCCTCGTATCGCAATGTCAACAGATTACATATGGCCTTCGCATCTTCTAGTTCGAGGAATTCGGAGCATATACGACCTACCAAATCGATAGATGGTTCCCTCATGGAGAGATCAAGTTCTTTTGGTAGATGAATTTTTGCGTTTCTGTAAGCATCAAGTGAATCCGTCATACGTGTCATGTACACCGGAGACAAAGAGTCCGACATACTGTTCAAGACCCTATCAAGGGACATACCATTAACAGCATACAACTCTAATATCTGTTCCACTCTGTTTTCGGATGTAAATGTAAATGTAGATGTAGATGCTGATTTTAATTTTATTCCTGGACAGAAATCATTACCCATCAGACAGCATATCTCCTGAAGATGAGTTTGACCAACTATGATTTTTTTTCCAGCATACATCGATTTGAGACGATGATTAGAACTATTGTTAATGATCGTTGTAATCTTCTCCTGAAGATGATTTAGTGTGCTCTGTAATGAGTATTCTTCAAGAACGTCTTTCCCGAGACTGGTGATTCGAAGAATGTTCGAGGATCCGTACGCCAAAACATCCAAATCATCCGTGATCACACCTATTACATCATCACCGTAAGATGCTGCGATCGCTGCACATTGAGGATCCGCTTCTTTAGGAGAATCTATTACAGGTAGTCCCATGAGCCATAACAAGATGTAGGCACGTTGGATGTTTCCGATATATGGTCGATATGCTCGTTTTTTGTACTTAATGAACTCTTTCTTCATTGTTTCATCGCTATCAGTAGTACTATTTTCTTTATTAGTATTTACAATACGTTCTAGATTTTCCTCTGCATCATCTTTACATTTACGTCGTTGCTTAATCGTATCTGCCTTGATATCAGGGGCACTACCATCGAATACAAAAATGGGTAGTATTCCTAATGAAAGTAAACGAACAGCTATGATTACGAGATAATAGATCTCCGGTATTTTGTTACGATCCCTATCACAGATCTCCGTTCCACCGTTGATAGAACCTATTGTATATCGATACACGATAGATGCCACATCTATTACTACTTTATAAATCTTATTACTTTTGGGTAATTTATTAATATCTAACTTATTTGGTTCTGGTAAAAGCTTCTTGCCTCCGTCAATTCCCATACTTATGGATATAATCTCTGTATAGGTGATAATACCTCCTACTATAAAGGGCTTCCTAGGATTTAGTATTATCAATTTTTTTCACCTCATTGTGTATATTTTCCTTAATGTATCAAACAATATTTATCATATTTGTAACGCTAGTTTTGATTTGTGGATCAATACTTCTCGCATTCAAAATACTGATTAAAACCAGATTCGAAAGATTCACGACATTAATGGACAAATTAAACAAAGATACATCGATGTTTATGTCCTCGTCTATTATCTACAGCAATAATTTAGATTCATATTCGACATTTATTAAAAAACATCTTATGAATGATCTATTCTTTAGTATATTTACATCGTACTATCCGGATCAGATCGTAACAAAGGAACGTATATCGACCGTGATTAAAAAATATGTTTTCGGTTTAGATGATCATATTGAAATTCCTCTGTCTGCTACAACCGTTCACAAAACTATTAATCAACTCACAACAAAAATTTCAAAGGTGTACATAACAGATTTTATTACGGATACCTCAAAAGTAGACATTACCAGGGATTGGTTAGATCTCTTACAACTTCAACTCTACAGTCCAATTATCGGTTCTGTATTGAATGTTGTGAATATTGTGATCGATAATGTAAAATTCTATCTAACAATGAGGATGAAAGGATACATATGTAAATATGTATCCCAAGATATCAGAATGTGGATATCTGATGATGTACTATTCGATGACAAATCTAATATTCAAATTGTGGTGCTAGATACGATTGTCAGTACAAGTACAAATACAAGTATAAATGAAATGAAGAAACCATCTGTTTTTGTCGAGATGAGAGGTTTAACGAACTATGCAGAAATTTTTGATCTGATCACTCTGGATCGATTCAATAACTATCCGAGTCTAGAAGATCTGACATCACAGTTCGGACGAATAATTGACAGTCTTCCTAAAAGGCAACTAGTCATCAATCTATACAATTCCGCAACTATCCTCGGACCATACATCAGTAGTAGATACTGGGAGTTGTATACAGATCTGATACTAGTCAATCCGATCTGTTATCCGTATGCGTATCATACATTCTTTACAAATATACCAAATATACATGGTAATCAAAAGTATCTAAACAACAATTTCATCAGAATGTTCAATAGATTGACACTCCCTAATCTGTACCTAGGCTCAGATAAACAAAATCGTATGTATGATGATAAAGTGCATGTTGTATTTAGTGATGATCATAGTATGTACACAAATAAAGAACTCTTGATATTGATGTTACCGATGTATAGTAGAATAAATGTTCACGAAACAATGGACGATATAGGATACTCATAGATATTTTGTGGTAGTTGTGATAGTTTTAATAAAATCATTGGGCGGTTGATAAAACATAGTTTGTTGAGTTGCAATCGGTACAGAAGGTGTCTGGGTTTGGGTCTGATATATCGTTGTCATAATCGGTGAGTTTGTTTGTGGTTGTGGATAGTAGATTGGATTCTGTTGATAGTAGTAGTTAGGTTGATACTGATATGTAGTAGTTGTAGGATTGGTTTGATACACAGGATATGTTGGTATTACTGAATTGATCGTGTACGTTGTTGTATTTGGTGGTACATATGTTGACGTATATGTTGTATTTGAAACTAGTAGATTGTAATTTACTATGGGTTGTTGTGGTATTGGAGTGACATATGATGTAGTGGTGTAGTTGGGTATCGGCGTAGATATGGGTGTAGTTGCGACGGTAGGTACATTTTGGTAAGGTGGTAGATGACCGTTAGAATAGTTGTTTGGATAGTTTGGTGGATAGCCGTTAGGATAATTGTTTTGATAAGAATAGTTGTTTGGATAGTTTGGCGGATAACCGTTCGGATAACCGTTCGAGTAACCGTTCGGATAACCGTTCGAGTAGTCGGTGGTGTTTCCGTTATTGCTAGTCATTTTTAATTATATAATATATTTATTTTTAGGCATTGGGGATATGAGTTGCCGCATTGAAGTATAACATAAAATGTCAAGTGATATCCCACCCACACTAAAATGTATTTGATTATAAAGTATATACACATATGCCGAAAAACTCAAAGAAAATTGCTAACCAAGACACGAACTGTTGTGGGGAAAAATTGGTTCTGAACAGAACCGACGTAGCCACTATTCTAGGTGATCCTGATAACGGTAGTAGTATCGGTGGAATTTCACCTTGTGGAAGCTACGTTTTGTACAACATAGTTAATTACACCCCTAATCAATTGGCCGCCCAAATGTACCAAGTCAACCAAGCTACCGGTAAACTAACAGCTTTAGCCAATTCTAAAGTCTTTGCCGATCCAGGATACGATACATGTGGTGTTGGAGCAGACTACAAATTCCGTCTTTTTATAGAAGCCGAAGAGTTAACTATGGCTGGTCCAGGAACTTCCCTCAATCCATTAGCTACCATCATGGTACCATTACAGATTAAATTGTACACTTTTAATACTATTACTAATAGTTTCGTATTGAAGAGTGTTAATCCTAACGCTGTTCCTGGTGGAGTTTTAAATTTTAACGGAACTGGAACCGGTCCAGTCGGAGCTGGCCTTAACGGATGTGGTGCACCTGGTGGTGGAGCGAATACATTCATTACAGACGATTTGAGATACATTATAGTTGCGTACAATACTTTTATCCCTGGTGCCAACTGGAACAAGAGTACTGTCCCTAATTCATGTACTGATTTTACTACCGATGCCAGAATTATTGTTTTAGATGCTAACACTCTGTTACCAACTGGTGCTCCGTATATCGTTGCTTCCGGTACATCTTTACCTGTTATGAGTGGTTATTGTGTATATCATCTCTGTGATAAACATTATAAATACGGTAAGTGTGGACGTGATAAACAACACAATGCAACAAATTATCTCAATGTAACTCTCGGTTATGGTATAATTGATCCAGGTAATTCAAGTCTATTATCTGTCCAGGGACCGTTTAGTTTGATTGTCGTCAAGATTGATCTGATATCTAAACTACCAGTTTTTGTAACTTCAGACACTTTACCACAATTTGCCAATTCTGCATGTGCGTTTGATCCTCTCGATTGTTGCTTGCAAGAAACAAATATTGTCGTTACTGCTCGTGCGGCAATTACCCCATCTACCGTGTCCTTATTCACAAGCACCACTGGTTCAATGTCTAGTCTTCCGGGTAACGGAAAAGACGATAAGAACTTGTTTATCTACAAGTTTGATGGACAACATCTGAATCTGATCGTCAAGGAGAAATTCGAAACTCGTTTGGTAGCTGGTGCCGGTCCTCAAGTCTGGCATCCGGATGGTCGTACTTTTGGTATTCATACCGATGAAGGTGGTCCTTTTAATATGCCAAATGTTGTCGGTCAACTCCAATTCTATCGTTTATGTGAAAGACAGAGAAAACAACAACATCATGATTCCCACTCCGATAATTCTAGCGATTCTAGTGATTCTTATTCGAGCGATCATTATGACCGTGATCATGACCAGTACTACGGTAGCGACTATGCAATCGAGCCTATAGGAAAACTTGTTGAAACACTCCCTAATACTCAGGGTGGTAATTTTAGTCCGAACGGTAAATTCTACTTCCAGACCGGAACCCTTGGTGACACTGGTGATGTTCTTCAGAATTCGACTCCTTGCCCAACGGGTCCTTATGCTGGTTGTTCTATCTGTCCTGTCTATACAGATATCTTAACTAATTGTACTGTTATTGGACCATATACAGTCAATCCGGCCTATTTCGGAACATACAACATATCTGTCTTACAAGTCGATAGTACTTTGAAAGCATACAAATGTCAAGATAAATGTAACAAATGTAAAGACAAATGCAAATGTCACAAGAAAAAGAAATGCAACAGATGCCATAAGAAAAAATGTATTTGTTAGACGTTTCCCTCCATTATATTAGTTAATATATTGATGCATTGATCATAGATAATCTTTGTTCGATGTTTTAAAAAGATTGAATTAAGTACATAATACAGATGTACCGTCAATACGGCTTAAGCATAATAAACCAATTACTAATACACACATCATAATGACTGACAAAGGAGTATTGATCAAATACAATATCGATCAGATCTTTGCATGCAGAGAAGCCAACAACCTCATGCCTAAAGAGCTCGTCGAATACTGTGATCATCTCGGTAAAGGACAAGTATCGATCCTAATCGATCTCGTTAAACCGATGGATGAAGTCACAAAGTCCCACAGTCATGGTATAAACCCTAACGATATAATCTTGAGAAACATAATCCGAGAAAATCTCAACAAACTCAACAACAAAAACTATCCCGATGTACTAAAAGATATTAAAGGTCTTAGTTACGCTAATGAGACCCACTTCACTCTATTGTCAACCGAACTGATCATCAAGGCTATGAGTGATGTGATGGGATCAAAAGGTCTGGATGCATCAAAACCCGGTCAAAAGACTCCATCAGAGCTGTACATCGATATAGCCTTAGAAATGTCCCAGTTTGTTATCGAGAAAGATAATAAGGTCATCAAATTCAAATCGGTTCTGTCTAGGAACTGTCAAGCATACTTTAATGAACTAACTAATAAGGATGAATGTATGGACCACAACAATCCTCGACGTCTGTCTAATTACAAGGGATTCATGAACATGGTGGGATTGATGTACTCTTACGGTTTGTTTCCAGTTGATATCGTCATTCTGTCCTTCCAGAGAATTATTAATCTGATCCTAAAATCTAATCTGGATCAAGAGAACTGTGATAACTACTATTCTGGGTTCGAAAGACTGATGAACAGAGTTTTGTCTCATTTCGAGAAGACACCTGTCACAACCAACATGATCAACGGATTCAATACAATCAAAGACAATCTCAAAAAACTCAATGATGAGATCACCAAAGCATGTGAAGAGAAAGACAAACTTAAAAAACCTTTGAGAACATTTTCAATCATGACCCATCAACAAAATATCAATCGTTATACGAAACTGTGTGAACTCTACAAGAACAGTGAAGAGGCCGAACCATGTTGGAATGATGAATAAATCTAAAAATATTGAATAATGTAATATGCTGATATTCTCATGATACTACATACCATTTACTCTATTCTATTTTTGTATAGTCTATTTTGTGATGAGTAATACAGATATCGATATCGAACTTGATACTTATGAAAATGAAGATAATTTAAAACCAGATTCGAAATCTATTTCACACTATGACGTCGAATCAGATTCACTTCAAACTACATTTACATCTACAACTATATCAAAATATGACCTAACTAAACAAAATGCTTACGGAACTTTTCCCGATGCCAACGTTGATACCGAAACCAATAATGATATTGATTCACAGATGCAAAATATCTTTGAACGAAAAATCTATTTCGTACTTTTCGCTCAGTTGTGCATAGTATTTGGTACAACTATAATGTGCATTGCTATTGAACAAATTAAGATGTATCTACACACAAATTTAGCTGCAATAATATCATCAGCTGTTTTGTTCGGTGTTCTACTGATCATTATGGCATTTTGTAAACATTTAATACAAGATCTATCTGCAGTTTGGCACTTTGTACTATTTGGTTTGTTCACTATTAGTCTTGCAATGTTTTTGGGATGTGCATCTGCATATTTTGATACGTACACCATGATGTTTGGTATTTTAGTGATGATAATGAGTTTGTCTTGTTTGATGATCATCGGGTTTATGTGTCGGACTGATGTTAAACTGATATACTCTTTTATCATCGGATTTGTAGTGACGATCATCATGTTTGTGATATTTTTAGCACAGAAAAGCATGACCAACAACTGTTACAGTACAAATTGTGATATATCTACGTTTGTGTACGCATGTCTAGGATCCCTAATATACTACTGTTACATTGTGTTAGACGTACATGTGATAAAAAACGATGTAGAGCTGTATGATGATCTGTGTTTACAAAATGCATTTGTATTCGCAACTCTGAGTGTGTATCTCGATATCATCTGTCTATGGTGGTATATTCCTGAATTTCTTACTAGTTTGATTGGGTCGTGTGGTTGTGGTGATCGTAATCTATGTGATTGTAATTGTAATTGTAATTGTGACGATTCATGGAACTGTGGTGATTGTGCTGGTGTTGACGGCTAAATAAAAAACTACCATCTGTTGTGTGACCAATAATCGTCCATGCATTCATCTCCATAACATTTTCCTATATATTTTTTGTCCGTGACGTTAGCTAGACACAGAGTGTTGTAATCTTCACAAAATCTATCTTTACAGATAAATGTAGATCCGGATGGTAATGTATATTTGAAATCGTACACTAAATTACCTCCATCAACATCTTGTATCATTTGTACTCCTGTACCCGATATTGTAAATTCTTCTTTTAACGTGTAGATATCCTCATCAACACCGCTAACGGCGATGCCTGGATGAAACAAAGAGGATCTTTTGAATGGCCTTGAGGTCATTTATATGATATGATGTGATGTGTTTGTTAGACAAAGGGACATACAATGTTTTAATTTTTCAATATTTTGAAAGACATCATTAACGATTAACAATTAACAATAAACAATTAAATCCTTAAATCATCAGGAAAGATTCCTCCACATCCTTCCATATGATCATAGATCGTATGTGAATCGAACAGCGTTCCATCATCAAACGATGCCTTGTTACACACCCAACACCAATGAGCACCACAATCTTCAACAGGACATGTGATATGATGACATCCTCCTGATCTCTGAGTGTCGGTTTGACAGTTGGGACATTGTTTGATGTTTAGTCTGTCGGATAGTGTTTTGTTAAATACTTGTTGATGGACTCGACACTCTTCACATACAAAGTTTCGGATATTAGGCATATCACCTCCATTCACACACTCTCGAGCCATCGCGGGTTTGAGGTTTAGACAGTCTCTGCATAATCCGTACACTGTTCTTGGATCCCATTCGCAGACTATTCCCTTGTTACGTTTGGTTGATCTAAGATTTCTAACATGACGGATATCGAGACCACAGCTCTTCTGTCCTTTAAAAGTACTGAATTTTGGTGGACTCTTACAGAAAGGACATTGACAGTGTCCTTTGGTGACGAGGGTGCCGATCTCTACCTGGGAGTACCATCCTTTTACGCAGAACATACAGATTCGATTACGGCAGTTGCCACATGCATCAATCATGTTATTAACGGAAACCTCCGATGCACACATCGAACACGATTCATATCCAGAATGATCCGTCAATGTCGAAACAACAGTTTTGGCAATGATATCTGAGTCGTGAATTTTGTACATATCGTAAGTCAGTCTCATACAATCAATATCAATTAGCTCATCATTCGTTACAACGTTACATTTGAGGATACGTTTCCAGAAAGACATTTTATCATCCATCATATCTTTATACGGAGTGATGGGTATCAGTTTGATCAATTGTGGGTTCATCATGATTAGTTGAGAAATCTTCACTTCGATATTGATCGTCTTGGCCGAACACTGATCTACACAATGGGGACACACGAATTTTTGTTCAGTTAAAACATCTTTGATGATAACCGATCTCTTGATGTCTTGAGTATTCGTAGACTTTGCATACGATTTCTGAGCATCATTGAGAGCCATAATAGCCGATCCGTTCGGATTAACGAACTTGTTGAGACACATTGAACATTCAATCGAGGGACAAGTTTCATTCTCTCGACAATAGTGACATTTAGGAGTGACCCTACAATGATGAGGGCATACTATTCCGTAGTTTGCTCGACACGTTCTACACTGAGCGAATGTTGTGGTTAGTTCATTTTTCTCTATTAGTTTTTCTGGATGTCTGTAGTCCGAGGTGTAGGTTTCGTCAACCTCTGACATGCAGATCCCACATTTTTCATTATTCCCTGGAAATATCGTGAAGCATCTTGACTGGTTACATCCAACACACAATCTCTTCCATGTTCTATTAGGCCTCATATCACTGAACATGTTAGGTGTCGTAATCTCGATCGTTGCATCATGATTCTTTATCACACGAGCGATCAATAGGTATCGATCTCTGAATTCTATCTCTTCTGGGGTCAGAACATCGTTGGGGGCTAGTTTTAACAACCTCATGAAGTTGATCGACCAGAATGTTGGAAACAATTGTTTACCATCTTCCAGATCCCATTTGATCCATTTACCTTTGTTGATCAAAAGATATTTTAGTGCTAAATCTGCCAAGTATTTGTTGTTCAAAGACAGTATCGCTACCAGATACGTTTCGGTTTCAGAGAATATCAAACCATCACTCAACAGATTAGAGATTAGTCCGAACACTTGATTAAGTGGTAGATTCAATGGAACAAATTTCGGCGCAACATCTTCATTGTCTGGCAACCGAATCAAATCGGACATCAGTTCCATAGAGATACTTGAGATCAGTTTTGAAACTTCGGCAAACTCACCGCTACGACCCAGTTTGAGGATCTCATCTAAAGATATAGATCCAGCCAGTTCTGATGGTAGAGTTAGAACATTATCAATACCAGATTTGAGAGCCTTTGATACGATCTCACGAACTTCATAAGTGTTGTTGTGTGATTCATCGATCCATGCTTTGAGGATATCTTTGTTAGTTTGAGATAGTTTGTTCTGGCACTGTGATAGTTTATTCATGATCTTTTGACATCTATCTGAGTATTTTCGATCATCTATGTAGTAGATCTTACCACAGATCAATCTCCAGTACCTTCCTAGGATCGGGTTTGTGACTAAACACATCGCATCAACAGCTTTGTCTGCAGAGCTCGGATCTAACAATGAATCAAAGGCTGATAGAACCTGTTCGGGATTAAATGTTTTGAGTTTCTCTAGTAAGTTGATTTTGACTAAAGATGTTAAATTACTATGATTCATAAACTCTAAGGGATTAGGTTTGTCGACTTTCTGATCTAATAAGACGTTGAAGCACCACATCATAGCTTTTGTGATGTTGTTTGACGTATTGGAACTAATACTAATGACATCTCCTAACATCTGCCAACACTTTATGAGTACAGTTGAGTTTTTAGTTAGAAAAGTTACCACATGTATCCCTTCTTGCTTGATTGCTGTTGTTAGTTCTGTCCAATCCCAGATCATGTTATTAGATTCAATGTATTTTTTCTCCTTGCTACCTTCAGAATCGAGTGATGCCCCGTTGTAACCATGAGGTACATCATCGAGGAACATGAACACGATGTGTGTTGAATTGGTCGGATAGTTTCTTTTTTTTAGAAGAAGATGATTGAGTCCTGTCTTGTAGGCTTCAGGTGGTCCACCTCCTCCGATCGGTCTAACATATTTGTTACAGAATGTACTTTTTTCGGAATCTGTTGCATTAGGTCCTATGATGGCGAAACCACCCTGATGGTTATCAGGGGTATTAAAATCGTAGTCTCCGATAACACTCAAACTAACACATGGTTCACCGTTCAATAGATTCATCAGTGTTGATACCTCGTTAAGAGTTTTACATCCGGCTGTGCATGCTTCTTTCATAGAACCGGTATTATCGATCATGAGTGTGACATCGATAGCTTGAGACATATTATATTTGTTATTGTTGTATCTGTATGTTGAGTTGTCGATGGTATCGAGTTCTTCAAGTTGTTACTTTTTCAATTTTTTGTTAATGGTTGTAACGTAAGGAAAAATGATAAGATGTGAGCAATTTCATTATGAACGATCATTTGTGGGGCTGCGTCTCTCTGCACTACGTGCGATCGCTTCCTACCCACCCCGAATTGTTTTGGGACTGTTGGATCAATTGCAACAAAATATAATAGATTAAAAATACCATTCATTATTCATATTTTATTGTTGAATGAATCGGTTAGGGTAGGAAACGATCGCACTGACACTTAGTGTCTAGTACAAAGAGACGCAGCCCCACAAATGATTGTTCATAATTAATTGTTTTAATCTATGTTGCTCATACTTTGTCTTTTCTCTTACGTTACAACCATTGATTTTTTGTTGATGTATACAATGTTAAAAAGATAAAAT
>Ga0302280_1002110_pt1 | contig 15638 bp, 12 predicted proteins | sample III_Fen_E1_1_FD_198771 | JGI IMG/M metagenome (GOLD analysis project Ga0302280, IMG submission 198771) | Peat permafrost microbial communities from Stordalen Mire near Abisko, Sweden - III_Fen_E1_1 | ecosystem: Environmental > Terrestrial > Soil > Wetlands > Permafrost | place: Sweden: Abisko... | reverse complement strand
TGAACGCCAAGACGCCAAGACCCGAAGGCGCAGAGAGGGGTAGGTGGTGCTTTAGCCGGCACATCCCATCCATCCGGCCAGATGCATTTTTTAACGATATTTTGATGTTTTCACAAAACTTCGCTCCCAAATGGCTAAATTTGACCACTTTCCTTCAAAGGTCGGTGGCGAATCTTTGAAGCTTGGTGACCGAGTCGCAAAGGTCAGCTCGGCACTTTTTGCCTGAATTCGTTGCCCCGCCATTCGAGCGCGGCACCACGGCGGAACTGCTGGCGTTCATTTACATCGCGCGCGGTTCGGCGGGCGAGGTGCGCTCCATGCTCTGCCTGCTGGAACGATTGCAGCGCTTCGCGCATCTAAAATCTCAAATCTCAAATTTGAAATCCATTGCGGAGTCCTGTTCGCGGCAGTTGCGGGCGTGGGCGGCGAACTTGCAGGATTCCCCCATCGCCGGCCAGCGCCGGTTGACGACAGCCGCGCGGAACCGTTCCGAGCAGCAAAAACGGGCCGACGCGTTCACCCGCCGGCTCAAGGAGCCTTAATTTGAAATTTGAAATTTCAAATCTCAAATTCCCCGCCAACCCGCCGCCGCCGGAATCTCAAATCTGAAATCTCAAATCTCCCATTTTCCCATTGACCTGCCGGGGCAACGGCGTAGGCTTGGCGCAACAACTCAACGGGCGACGCGGCTATGATTTCAGAACATCAGGACGGCAAAACGGAACCGGATTACAGCCCCGGCTCCGGCCATGTCCGCAAGGTGCACTTCCGCGACGCGGGCATGATCAAGCAGATCGAGGAAAAGGTCGTGAACCGGTCGGTCACCTCCGCCATCAAGCAGGACGGCACCAACCAGGTGAACATCATTGCCAGCACGGCGGAACAGCAGGCCGCCATCGAGTTTGCCAAGGCCGCCGCCATGCGCCCGCAGATTGTGGGGCTGGCGTTGAAAAAGATCTCGCAGGACCCGGACATCTCCCACGCCCTGTTCGCCGTGCTGGAAACGCAGAACATCATTGCCGGCGAAGCCAACATCACGCTCATCCCGCGCAACTCCGAACTGCTGGGGCAACTGGTCGCCGCCACGCAAGGTGCGAAGGGCGCACCGGCCAAATAAATCCATAATCATTAACGCATATGCTTCTAAAAACTGTTTATATCCGCTTTTACAGGTCGTTTAATTATGACTACCTGCGTAAACATCACTTGGATGCTCAAAGCAAAGCCAAACCATGGGAAAATGTTGACGGTGCTTTTTATCCTTATGTGAGAATCCCAATTGATTCACATGTCACAACAGTGGTCGGTGCCAATGAATCAGGAAAATCACACTTACTGTCGGCTATAGAAAAAGGAATCTCCGGAAAAGGGATTTTAAGCCAGGATTTTTGTCGGTATTCGCAATTTTTCGCCGTTACGAAAGGAGATATGCGAACGCCAGATTTTGGATTTGAATGGGGCGGACTCTCCACTCAAGAAAAGAGAGAAATTCGTGAAATTTGCGGGATTACAACCGCGATTGATTTCGAGTCATTTTTTCTTTTTCGGACTTCTACAGAAAATTTGGAAATATATTTGCCGAATCAGCCGGAATATCTCCGCCATGAGGTTCCAGTTGCTCAGATATCAAGACTTTTACCTCGAACCTTTCGCATTGATGCCGATATTGCGCTTCCCGATAGCGTTCCCATCCGAGAACTTGCTCGTGAGACTATAAGTGGCGAACCCACGCGAATGGAAGTTTTAGAGCGCGAGCAGAGATTCGCGGCTGTTGAAGGGGTCAATAATTTGCTGAACCATCAAGACTGGTTCTCAGACTTACCGAAATATACAACTTTTGCCCAGCACCTCCAACCCGCCCTCACGACATTGGCGAGTTCGGTTAAGGGGACTGCGCCAGCGGGGACATCGCAGCGCGATTGTCCCTACCAAAGATTCGTTGCCCCACTTTCCCCGCAACTTGCGGCGTGACCGCTAGACGATGATTTTGGAAGGCGGTGTGCGGCGTGCGGAATTGCCGACCTCTGATGCGCGGGCAATCGGTGGCTGCGCCCCGGCACGCAACTTTTATTCGCCGCAGGTTTTTAACCTCCCATGTCGGCTTGCCCATCCCAAAAACTTTTATGAAAACATTCTATCTGGCCGTTGGCCTGGCGTTGGGCGTCTTGTCCCTGTCCGCCCGGGCGCAGAACCAGGACACCAACAATTTGAACACCGCCCTCGGCCGGTTCGAGAGCCGGCCGGATGTGCTCATCGGGCAGGGCTTTGGCGATGTTGGCAACCTGCCGTTGGGCCAGGCCGAGGTGCGGGTGCGCGCCTGCGAATGCCGGAACCTGGCCACTGGTGAAAAGCTGTATGGCCTGTCCGTGGCCTGGGGCGAGAACGGCCGGTGGCTGCGGCTGCTGGTGGATGACGATGAACTGGACGGCCTGATGGATGCGGTCAACCGGCTGGCCACCATCAAGGGCGAGGACGTGACGTCGTTGCCGGGCTTTGAGGCCAGCTTCACGACCAAGGCGGGCCTGCGGGTGATCGCCCACAGCGACCGCAAGGACGGCACGGTGCTGACGTATCTGCAATTTGAGGATTCCCCCCGGATTCCGCTGTCGTCAATTCAGATCCAGCAATTGGGCGGGCTGTTGCAGCAGGGCCGCAAAAAGCTCGACGCGCTCAAGGCGGGCAACTAGGTGCTGGCGCACCTTGCGGTGAGCCACCACTTGCGGATGGCCACTGCCTGCGGTGGTGGCAGGGACAATTGCGCTGCGATGTCCCCGCTGGCGCAGTCCCCCGGTTGGCCGGCGGGACAGGGCTGTCCGGCGGCGGACGGGAAAGCGCCGGCCAGCGGACGGCGCGGCGCACCGTCCCGACCTGATTGTTCCTGCCCGGTGGTGGCCAGCCGCCAGATTTTTCCCACGGTGGCTCACCGCAAGGTGTGGCCGACTGCTAAGTCCTTGACAGGGCGGGGGACGGCAAATAAGATTTTTTCCCAGCCGGCCGATTTCAGGATTAGGCAAAACAACGGGCAACCAAAACGGGAAACAACATGACCTCCGGGCACACGCGAAAAATTCACACGGAAGCACCCTGCTTATGAACGACGAAACCATTCCGCCCATTCCGCCCATTCCGCCCATCGCCGCGATCCCCGCCCCGGTGCACGATTACAAAGACCGCTCCACCGGGTTGGTGGTCTTTGGCATTTTGACGCTGCTGCTCGGCGGCCTGTGCGGCTTGTTTGTGCCGCTGCTGCTCTTTGGGCAGATGATGGCGGCCAAAGCCCCGAATGCGCCGCCGGCCAATACCGCCGCCATGGTGCCGGGCATAATCGTTTATGCCACGCTCGCCGTGACGCTCATCTGGCTGGGCATCGGTTCCATTCAGAAACGGCGCTGGGCGCGGGCGCTGCTGGTCATCTTTTCGTGGAGCTGGCTCATCATGGGTGTCGGCATGACGGCCATCATGCCGTTCTTCATGGGCAAGGCGATGGCGAACCTGCCGCCCAATGCCAAGACCGGTCAGCCGGCCATGCCGCCGGCGGCCATCACCGGCATGGTCATTGGCATGACCATTTTCTTTGGCATATTTTTCATCCTCGTGCCGGCGCTGTGGACTTTTTTCTACCAGAGCCGTCATGTGCAAGCGACGTGCGCGGCGCGCGACCCGGTGACGCGCTGGACGGATGCCTGTCCGCTGCCGCTGCTGGGGTTTGTGCTGTGGACGTGGCTGGCCGTGCCGATGATGGTGGTCTGGCCGCTGACCGGCCATGCGGTGATGCCGTGCTTTGGGATGTTCGTGGCCGGCTTGCCGGGCGCGTTGTTCTGTCTGGTCGTCGCCGCCGTCTGGGGCGTGGCGGGCTGGTGGTTATACCGGCTGGACGCGCGGGGCTGGTGGCTCATCTTCGTGGCGATGGTGTTGTTCGTGGTGTCCGCCGTGCTGACCTACGCGCACCATGATATCAGCGAGCTGTATCAATTGCAGGGGCTGCCGCCGGCGCAGATTGACCAGATGCAAAAGCTGGGAATGTTCACGGGCAACCGGATGGGCTGGTTCACGGTGCTGTTCACGCTGCCGTTCCTGGGCTACCTGCTGTTCATCAAAAAGTATCTGCGGAAAGACTAAAATAATTGAACCACGGATGGACACGGATGGACACGGATGCAACACGGGGTCCTAGCTGGCGGATTTGCTGCGGGAAGCTGGCGCATGGGTTTTTCTTGCCGTGAAGACAAACCGGTGCCCAACCTGAATTGCGGCGCTGGTCAAACCAGCTAACAGTTGGCCGGTCGCGTTGACGGCGGAGAGCAGTCCGCCGGTCAAATCTCCGAAGTCACCGGCACGCCGCGCCAGTTCTCGCCTCAAGCCTGAAAGCGGTTTAGGCCGTCCGCTGCGGGCCGGTCAAAATCTCCGCTTCGGCGGCGATGAGCACGTCGCGCATGGCGGGGGCATCGGCGGTGGCGCGGAGCTGGGCCAGCACCTCGGTCTTCATCGCCATCAGGCACAACCGGGCCAGGATGTGCAGATGCAGGCGGTCGTCCTGACAGCAGATCAGGAAAAACAAATCCGTCGGCTCGCCGTCGGGCGCGCCAAAATGAATGGGCTGGATTGTCCGGCCCACCACGAGGAACGACGTCTCCAACAAGTAAGGCTCCTGAGTGCGTTGATGGGGCAGGGCAAAGCCGCCCGGCATGGCGGTGGAACATAATTCTTCGCGCGCGGCCAGGCTGTCCACCAAGGTTTTGGGGTCGTTGAGCTGGCCGGTGGTTTCGGCGAGCGCCACGAGGTCGCGCAGGACGGAGGCCTTGGTCTTGGAGGTCATGGCGGCGGCCAGGGCGCCGGCGGCCAGCATTTCCGGCAGGATGGTTTCGTGCGGCAGCAGCGGGCGCGTGTGGCGCGTGGATTTTTCGTGATAAGCCGCCAGGCGGTCGCCGGAAAAACCGAGGATGCGCCGCGAGGCCCATTCGTCAATGTCGCCCTTGCGGAAAATCAGGCGGCTGCCGCGCCGTTCAAAGGGGATCTCGCGGTCTTTGACGCGCTGTTCAATGTCCGCCGGCGTGAGGTTCAGATAATCCGCAACGGCCTCCACGGTTAGGATTCGAAACAGCATAAGCGTAGGATTCGTTCACCGGGGTTTAGGCCGGCCGGCCGCAGAATGAAATTTTGCAATGCAACCGCAATTTTCATGACGCTTAACCATACGTCGGCACCACGGCGAAACCAATCAAAATGCGCTGGCCAGAGCGGCCGGTCCCGCCCGGGCCAGCGGCCCGGGGGCGATCCGGCGGCGGAGCCGGCAAGCCGCCGACAATCTTTCGCAACCGTCCGGCAGCGGTGAAAATTTTTTTCTGCGAAGGTCTTCACCGTTATGAAGACAAGACGCGCATTCACGTTGATGGAACTGCTGGTGGTCATCGCCATCATCGGTATTCTGGCGGCACTGCTGTTGCCCGCGCTGTCGAAGGCGAAGGAAAAGGCCGGCCGCAGCGCCTGTCTCAGCAACCTCCGGCAGTGGGGGCTTGCGCTCGCCATGTATGTGGATGACAACCATCAGGTGCTGCCCGATTTCAGCATCGCCAACAACACGCCCGGCGCGCCCAGCGGTTATGACCAGGATAATATCCATTGGTCGGACCTCGCCACGTTTGCCGCCGGCGGCCAGGGCCTGAGCGCCTGGTTCAACGCCCTGCCGGCGTATGTCTCGCAAAAGCCGCTGTGGCAATCCGCGGCTAATCCCACCAACTTCGTGGGCGGCCGCAATGTTTTCAACTGTCCCAACGCCACGTTCCTGGCCGCCGATAACATGGATCCGCTGAACCGCGTGGCCTTCAGTTACGGCATCAATTTCAAGGGCACGAACGGCGCGGTTCCGGTCGGCGTTCCCTTCAAGGCCACGGTGGTATTGCATCCGTCGGCTTTTGTCTTTTTCTCGGACGTGCGGGCCAACTCTGGCGAGACGCCGTTCTATGGCGCAAATCCGCTCAACGATCTGGGCGCGGTGCGCGGCTCGCTCAACCATCTCGCCTCGCGTCACGCCGCCGGGGCGAACCTTACTTTTCTCGACGGCCACGCCGCCTATTACCAATACGCCTATATGGCCTGCCAAAAGGGCACCAAGATCGGCGATCCCGGCAACCCGGACATCAACTGGTCTTACGACGGCACGCCCTCGCAATAAAAATTTAGCGGCCAGCCGGTTGGTGACCGTGGGCTTTTATTTTAATTTTGCCCAACATCCCGCTTTTCACGGCCGGCCGGCTGACATAGGCTGGGGAAAAGGAATTTGCCTTGAACCCCGACCCGCAAGCAAGCCGCTGGCCGCGCCAGATCAAATACATCATCGGCAACGAGGCGTGCGAACGCTTCAGCTATTACGGCATGACCGGCATCCTCGCCGGCTACATCAGCGGCCAGCTCCTCGCCGGCGGCCTCGGCAAAAGCGACGATTACGCCACGACGGTCATCCAGTTATTCATCACGGTCAATTATTTTACGCCGCTGCTCGGCGCGTGGCTCTCGGACAAGCTCATCGGCCGCTATAAAACCATTTTCTGGGTGTCGCTGTTTTACTGCGCCGGCCACGGCACGCTGGCGTGCAGCGATTTCTTCGGTCCACAGGGCAAGCTGGCCTGCCTCTTCACCGGCCTGACGCTCATCGCGTTCGGCTCCGGCGGCATCAAGCCGTGCGTCTCGGCATTCATGGGCGAACAGTTCCGGCCCGACCAGTCGCACCTGATGCAGAAGGCCTACGGCGCGTTTTATATGGCCATCAACTTCGGCTCGTTCTTCTCGTTCCTCGTGGTGCCGTGGGTGAAGGATCATCACGGCTACAGCCCGGCGTTTGCGGTGCCGGGCATCCTGATGGCCATCGCCACCTACATTTTCTGGCGCGGCAAGAAGCTTTACGTGATCGTGCCGACCAACCGGGAGCTGAAGCACGCGGGTTTCTTCAAGGTCTTTTTCACCGCGCTGTTCGCCAAACGCGAGGCGGGCCAGGATTTCTGGGCGGCCGCCCGCGCGCGGTTCACCGCGAACGAAGTTGCGGCGGCGCGCTCGGTGCTGCCCATCCTGTTTGTCTTCCTCACCATCCCGATGTTCTGGGCGTTGTATAACCAGACCAATTCCACCTGGGTCATGCAGGGGTTTAAGATGTCGAACGTCACCATTCTCGGCCTCAAGGTCGGCGCGGAACAGATGCAGTCGTTGAACCCGGTGCTGATCATGGTGTTCATCCCCATCTTCACGCTGTGGATTTATCCGCGCCTGGGCCGGTTCGCCGCGCCGCTCAAGCGCATGAGCTACGGGCTGTTTCTCGCCGCCCTCGCCTTTGTGCTGATCGCCCTGCTGGAAAAGCGTCTTGAGGCGGGCGCGCAGTTGAGCATCCTCTGGCAGACGTGGCCTTACGTCGTGGTCACGGCGGCGGAAGTCCTCGTCTCGGCGACCGGCCTGGAGTTCGCCTTCCGCGAGGCCGCGCCGGAGATGAAAAGCATGATCATGAGTTTCTGGCTGCTCACCATCGCCGCCGGCAGCCTGTTGGTGGCACTTATCACGGCCTTCCTGCCGCACACGGCGGCGCACAACGACGCCGCCTCCATCAGCAGCGGCCGGTTTATGCTCTACGCCGGCATGATGTTCGGCGTGGCCATCGTCTTCAGCCTGATTGCCGCGACCTACCATTACCGCGACCAGTCGGCGGCGGAAGGGAAATAAATTGCCGCAGAGACACAGAGGCACAGAGCGCCAAGTAGATTCCAATAAGGAAAGCAGGAAGGCAGGAAAAAATTCATTCCTGTTTTCCTTATTCAGTCTTGGCGTTGAAGGTAAAACACGCGGCGCGGCGAAACCAAAATCAGGCTGGACTGCCCAGGGCAAACAACATAAGGTCGTTTCATGAAATCAGAACCTCCCATCAGCCCGGCCCTCCGCCTATTCAACCTGATTTTCCTCGGCCTGCTGATCTTTGCCGGCTGCGTCCGGCCGGATCAAACCGCCGCCAAAGATGACACCGCCGCCGTCCGCCTGACAGTTGAACTGCGCGACGGTTCGCGCGTCGTCGGGCAGGGCGTGGACAAGACGTTTGCGTTTCATTCCGTCCTGCTGGGCAATGTGGAATTGGCCGTGAAGGACATTCGCTCCATCGAATGCGTGACCACCAACTCCGCGAAAGTGACGACCACCGGCGGGGATGTCCTGACCGTCGGGTTCGCGCAGTCGGAACTGAAATTGCAAACTGGCTTTGGCAAGTTGGAACTGCCGGTCAACTCCATCCGGCACCTGACCGTGTCTGTCCTGCACGCGGGCGCAAAGCCGATTGACGGCCTCGTGGCGCTGTGGTCGGCGGAAGGCAATGGCAATGATTCGGTCGGCGGCAACACGGCGATGTTGACGGATATTTCTTTTGTGAATGGCAAAACAGGCCAGGCCTTTTCTTTCAATGGAACCAGTTCGAGCATCAAAATAATACCGCACAGCAACGCCTTGGACGTTGGCGCTGGTGCCGGCTTTACGGTGACAGCTTGGATCAAACCGTCGGAGGTTGACGGGCTATATCCGATTTTAGAATGGAACAATGGATATGAATGGGGAGTTCATTTGTATATCTGCAAAGATGGGGGTCCCGGCTCGCTTTATGGCAACATCGTGGAACGCGTTCATCTCTCGCATCAGGTATATTCCAGTGTCGCACCAGTCACAACCGACGTGTTCCATCATGTGGCGCTGACCTATGACAAGGCTTCCGGCGCAGCGAAAATTTATTGCAACGGAACGGTCGTCGGAGAGACAAACGTCGGCAGTTTCTCGCCACAGACCAGCTACAACTTGTTTTTGGGCAGGCGTCCCAGCGACGAAAGTTCCTTATTCGCCGGATTGATGGACGAAATCAGCATTTACAACCGCGCGCTTTCCGACGACGAAATCAACTCTCTTGCCGAGGCCACCGCCCCAGCCCAGCCGGCGTCAAATCATTGAACCACCGCGCCGGCCTTCCAGAGGGGAAATGATTGGCCACAGAGTTCACCGGGCGCCTGACGGCGGGTCAACCTTTATTATTTTCTCTGTGCGCTCTGTGCCTCGGTGGCAGGCCGGTCTCCGGGTCTTGAATCTGTTTTACGCTTCCTGCCCCGCCCGTTATCCTGCGTGCGATGAACATCGCTTTCACCAAATACCACGCCCTCGGCAACGACTACCTCGTCATTGACCCCAAGCACCTCTCCGCGCCGCTCACCACCGAACAGGTCCGGCTCATCTGCCACCGCAACTTCGGTGTCGGCTCGGACGGCATCCTGCTCGGGCCGTTGCCGGCGGCCAATGCCAAGTGCGCGCTGAAGATTTACAATCCGGACGGCAGCATCGCCGAGAAGAGCGGCAACGGCGTCCGGATCTTCTCGCGCTATCTGTGGGACACCAAGTTTGTCGGTAATGACGAGTTCGCGCTCCAGACGGACGGCGGCATCGTGCGCTCCACGGTGTTTGACGGGGGCAAGATGGTGCGCGTCGAGATGGGCAAGGTCAGTTTCGACAGCGGGAAGATTCCCGTCACCGGCGGCCAGCGCGAGGTCATCAACGAAAAGATTTCGGTCGGCGGCCGCGAATTCATCTTTTGCGCCGCGACGATTGGCAATCCGCATTGCGTCCTGCCGTTGCCGGAGATCAGCGCCGCGCTCGCGCACCAATACGGCCCGCTGCTGGAGGTGCATCCGAACTTTCCGCGCAAGACCAACGTGCAGTTCCTGAAGGTGCTCGACCGCGCGAATATCCAGATTGAAATTTGGGAACGCGGCGCGGGCTACACGCTCGCCAGCGGCAGCAGCAGCAGCGCCTCGGCGGCGGTGGCGCACAAGCTCGGCCTCGTGGACAAACACGTCACCGTGCATTGTCCCGGCGGCGACATCCAGATTGAGATCCGCGACGGGTTTGACATTTTGATGACCGGCGGCGTGACGCGCGTGGCCGAGGGCGTCACCAGCCCCGAAATCTTTTCGACCAAGGTTTAAGCCCGCGTCGCCAGTTCCGCCCACGGTCAGGCCGGGCGACGAGCTTATTTTCCAGCCAGTTGCCGGTAGTAATCCTGCAGGACGAAGAAAGCCTTCTTTTTCACGCCGTCGCTGGAGATGAGCCCCTTGCGGTTGAAGCCGTCCTGGATGCCGGGCAGCACGCGCTTGGGCGAGCGGAAATCCACCAGGATCCACGGCGAAAAGCCCACGAGCCCGTCAATCTTGCCGAGCATCGGCAGCGTCTGGCGATAGAGGTCTGCCTGAAACTCCTCCGTCCAGCGCTGCGATTTGTCGCCGTGCAGGCCTTGCCGCGCGTCGCCGCCGAATTCGCTGATGAACACCGGCTTGTCGTAGGGAATTTCCCAGGACATCTGGCCACACCGGTCCGGCAAACCTTCATACCAGCCGATGTATTCATTGAAGGCCACAATGTCCACGGCCCCGGCGAGCGGATCCTGCACGACGTTCACATTGTCCGCGCCCGGCTTGGAATGCCGCTCCATCGCCGCGCTCAACAGCCGGGTGCCGTCCAGCGCGCGCGCCCGGGCCGCCAGCTGCGTGAGAAATTTCGTGCGCGCCTCGCTGACGGGCGTTTCGTTGGCCAGCGACCAGATGATGATGGCGGCGCGGTTTGCGTCGCGGCGGATTTCGTCGGTCAGCTGCTGCTCGGCGTTGGCGTAAGTGGCGGCGTTCGTCCAGTCAATCGTCCAATACACCGGCACTTCCGACCACACCATGATGCCCAGTTGGTCGGCGAGGCGCGTCATGTCCTCGTTGTGCGGATAGTGCGCGAGCCGGACAAAGTTGCAGCCGAGCTCCTTCGCCCACAGCAGCAGTTGCTTCGCCTTGTCCGCGTCGTTCACGCGCCCGCCGCCGTTCAGCGGAAATTCCTCATGGATGCAGACGCCGCGCAGGAACACCGGCCGGCCGTTGAGCAGCAGTTCCTTGCCGCGCGTGCGAATGGTGCGGAAGCCGATCGGCTCGGTAATCTTGTCCGCACCACACGTCAGGGTAACGTCGTAAAGTTTCGGCTGCTCCGGACTCCAGAGCTGCAGGTTCGTCGTGGCGAAATGGAAGGTAGCCTTGCCCTGCGCATCGGTGGTGGCGGTGAGCCGCTGGTTGAGTTCGCCGATGGCCAGTTCAACGGCATCACCGGCACCGGCGCCGGCGATTTGCACCGACCCGGAAATCATTTTGGTGTCTTCCGATTCCAGCCAGAGCCGGTGGTCGGCAATGAATTTCGCCGGCGTGCGGACGAGCGTCACCGCGCGCGTGAGGCCGCCGTAGTTCCACCAGTCGGTGTTGAGCGTGGGCACGCCCTCCTTGGAACGCTGGTTGTTGACGCGCACCACCAGCGAGTTCGGGCCGGGCCGGAGCCGCTGCGTCACTTCAAAGGTGAAGGGCGTGAATCCGCCAATGTGCGTGCCCAGCTTTTTACCGTTGAGATAGACATCGGCGCGGTAATTCGCCGCGCCGAAACGCAGGAACGCCCGTTCGCCCTCCGCCAACGCGGGCGGCTCAAAGGTGCGCCGATACCAGACGCTGCCCTCGTAGTAAAAAAGTTCCGGCCTTTGCGTGTTCCAATCGCCCGGCACGTTTAGCGTCGGCGAAGTGTCGAAGTCATATTCCACGCGCTCGCCGACGTCGGCCGGCTTCACATCGAGATAAAAGGTTTCGGCGCGCGAGGGGTTTTTGCCCAGGTCGCGTTCGCTGTAGCGGTAGTCGTAGAAGCCGCTGTCGTAGGGGTCAATGATGCTCTGCCACGCGCCGTCCAGCGGTTGGCTGGCGTGCAGATACAGGTCGGGAAGGTTATCGGCGCGAGCCGGCGCGAGCAAGGCCAGCGCCAGGATGGCCCCGGAGAATGTTTTCAGCGCGAATGATTTCATCTTCATAATTGGAATCCGTGATTGTCGTCTGGCGGCCGGACAAAATTCAAGCATTCAAAATGGCCGTTGGCGTCCGAGCCAACTAGCGCACCTTGACGGTGGTGGTGGCCAGGGGTTCAGGGCGGCTCTTACGCGCGGGCGAATTTATTTCTTGTCCCCCCAGCAGGATTTCCGCGCCCGCCAGCAGCACGGGCCCGCGCCCATGCAAATCATCATCCGGTCGGGGGCGGTTGATATAGAAATCCAGATTCGTCCCGATGCTCGTGCCCTGGCAAGTGCCGTTGACACCGCCCTCCGCCGTCACATTTTTGGCGATGCCCGCAAACGCCCGGCGCGCGATCGCCAGATTGGACGCGTCAATCCAGCCGCGATGCGCCGCGCGCGCGATGCCATACGCGAACATCGCCGTGCAACTCGTCTCCTCCCACAGCTCCGGTTTGTCCAAGACCTGCCGCCACATCCCGTCCGGCGCCTGGACTTTCTTCAAGCCCTCGATTTGATTTTTCAAAATCGCGATGAGCGGCGGACGCAACGGGCTTTTTTCATCGAGTGCCGAAATGGTTTCCGCCAGCGTCAGCATCACCCAGCCGTTGCCGCGCCCCCACTTGAACGGCGCGTGTTTTTTCTCTTTCACGAAATAGCCGTGGAACCAAAGCCCGTCCGCATCCGCTTCCAGCGCGGCCTGATGGATGAGGTTGTTCGCCGCATCCTCGACAAATTTCTGGTCGTGATTGTAAATCCCCCAGCGCACCAAAAACACGCCGCCCATGTAAAGGTCGTCCGGCCAGACTGTGCCGCCCATGACCTTGGGCCGCCACAGCGTGCCGTCGGGCAGACGATCCTGTTGGTTGACCACCCAGTCGGCGATGCGCGCCACGACCGCCTTTTCCTCCGGCGTCACCGATTCGGGATGGCGCAGCATGCTTTCGAGCATTTCATTGCCCATCGCGCCGCAACTGTCGAGAGTGCCGAGGGTCAGCAGACCTTTGATTGCGGAACCGCGCTGGAAGGCGGAGATGGCCGCCGGATTGGTGACGCTGCTGTTCAGCCCGGCCTGCCAGGCGTAGTCGCGGGCGCAAATCAAATTGTGTTCGCCGACAAATTGCCCCGCCGCCTGATCACCAGTCACCGCCGCCGAGCGCAACAAACCAAACAGCGTGACGCCCCACGGATAATTCCAGGCAATCCCCACCGGCGACCGGGCGGCCTGCGCCGCTTCGACTGATTGGACGGCGGCATAATCGCCGTCGGCCAGCGGATGCATCTGATGTTTCGCCACGCGCGCGACCACCGCGCGGATTTCAGCATCCGTGATGCCGGCTGCCTCGGCGGCGCGCAGCCATCCGCCACCGTTCAGGCACACCCACGCCGCCGCCGTGAATAAGCCGATTCGGAGCCGCCGGGCGGTCACGGCGTGGTTGGTTGTCTTCATTGGGTCAGACTTTGAATGACGCACGTTTTCGCGGGGAAGTTTCAACATACATGAGTGTAGGCGAACTATGAATGGCCGGTCAAACTCCGCAATCCGGAAAGCCAAAAGGCCGATGGATTCCGCCGTCCCTTCCAGACGGATTTGGATGAGGGCAAGCGAACCAGACACTTCGTGACTGGTTCAATTCACAAAGTAGGTTTCGTTGGCCTGGAGCAGCGCCTGGGCATATTCCTCCCACGAGGTCAGCGGCGCGCGGTTCTTCATCGCCTGCCCGGCCGCCATCCGGTTGGCGCGTTTGTCGGCCTTGGCAACTTTATCGCCCTTCAAATATTTTCCACCACCGCCGGCGGGCGGCGGGGGCACATCGCCGGGAATGGGAATTTCGTTCACGAATTCCAAACCGAGCGCGGCCTCTTCGTCGCTGGGCGGCCGCTGATAAATCCGTTCGTAGAGAAATTTCAACCGGTCAAGATCATCGAGGGTCTCGACGAAATCCGGCATGGCCACGAGCCGCCGGGCGAGCTCGATGACGATGGGGCTGTTCATGAGAAACAACGCCTGCTGCGGCACGGTGGTCTGGTGCCGGATGCCGGTGACCATGTCGGGTGTGGCAAAATCAAAATTGATGAGCGTGTCCGGGATGTTGGCGCGGTCAATAAAATCATAGATGGTGCGCCGCGTGGATTCCGGATGCACGCGCAGATCCACCGGCCGGCCATAGACGGCGGGGTCCAGCAGCCCGCCGATGGCCAGCAGCGAGTCGCGCAGCGGCTCGTATTCGAGGCGGCGGATGTTCGCGCGCCAGAGCAGCCGGTTGCCGGGATCGGTCTGGGCGTAACGCGGATTGTTGGCGCTGCTTTCCTGATAGGTGCTGGAGAGCATGATGAGCCGGTGGATTTTTTTGATGCTCCAGCCGTTGGTCATGAAGTTCATGGCCAGATAGTCCAGCAGCTCCGGATGGCTGGGCGGGTCGGACATCATGCCGAAATCGTCCGGCGTCGGCACGAAGCCGAGGCCAAAATGATGCTGCCAAATGCGGTTGATCATCACGCGCGGCGTGAGCGGATTGTTCGGGCTCGCGACGCCGAGGGCGAGTTCCAGCCGGCCGCTGCCGTTCGTGAAGACCGGGCGGACGGGCGCGGACAGCAGTTGCAGGAACCGGCGCGGCACCAGGGCGCCCCGGTTGCCGGCCTCGCCCCGGATGAACACGGGCGAATCATGCCCGTGCACCATGTCTTCCAGCACCATCGCCCGCGGCGGCGAGGCGGGGTTGGTGAAGTCGAGCAGCGTGAGCTGATGTTCGGTCTGCCGCAATTGCTGCTGCGACTGCTGAATGGCGGCCCGCTTGGCTTCCGGTGAGTTGGTGCTCTTGCGCAAATACGGCAGGCTGGCTTCTAGGGCGGCGGCGTTGGCCGTCAGCTTTTCCCGCTGGCGGGCATAATCATCATAGGCCGGCGAGTTGGTGAACCGGACAATGACCGGCAAAACTTTCGGCTCGGCACAACTGTCAAAGATGCCGCGCAGCGAATAATAGTCCGTCTGCGGGATCGGGTCGAACTTGTGGTCGTGACACCGCGCGCAGGTCACGGTCAGACCGAGAAAGCCTTTGCACACGACATCAATGCGGTCGTTGAGGATGTCGTTCTGCATCCCCATGTAATGGTCGCCGACGGTGAGGAATCCGAGCGCGGCGAGGTTCTGCGGGTTCGACTGCGAGGTCGTCAACCGGTCGGCGGCCATCTGTTCGAGGATGAAACGGTTGTAAGGCTTGTCCTGATTGAAGCTGCGGATGACATAGTCGCGGTAGGTCCAGGCGAAGGGATAAAGGTTGTCCTCGTTGTTGCGGCGCGGCTGGCCTTTGGTGTCACTGTAGCGCGCCACGTCCAGCCAGTGCCGCCCCCAGCGCTCGCCGTAATGCGGCGAGGCGAGCAGCCGGTCCACCACCTTCGCAAACGCGTTCGGCGAAGGGTCGTTGACGAACGCCTGCACTTCTTCCGGCGTGGGCGGCAGGCCGATGAGGTCAAACGAGGCGCGGCGGATGAGCGTGCGCCGGTCGGCGGGCGGGTTTGGCTTCAGGCCGTTTTCATCCAGCTTGGCGAGGATGAAATTGTCCACGGGCGTCTGGCACCAGCCGGGGTCGCTCACCTCGGGAACGGCCACACGGCGGATCGGCTGCCAGGCCCAGTGGTTGGTCTTGTTGTCGGTCCATTTCCGCTGGTCGGCGGTGGCGCTGCGCGGGTCGGGCGCGCCCATCTTCACCCACGCGACGAGATCCGCAATCTGGTCGTCGTCGAGCTTCTTGTCCTTGGGCATCTGCAAATCGGGGTCGGT
>Ga0302280_1002101_pt1 | contig 15679 bp, 11 predicted proteins | sample III_Fen_E1_1_FD_198771 | JGI IMG/M metagenome (GOLD analysis project Ga0302280, IMG submission 198771) | Peat permafrost microbial communities from Stordalen Mire near Abisko, Sweden - III_Fen_E1_1 | ecosystem: Environmental > Terrestrial > Soil > Wetlands > Permafrost | place: Sweden: Abisko... | reverse complement strand
TTTTATTTTAAAGAACCACAGGCTATGAAATCAGTTTTTGCAGGCGTTCCTGAAGCTATTTCCAATACTTTGTTGATCGCTGAGCAGTGTAATTTAAAATTAGATTTTGACCAATATCATCTGCCTCTTTATGAAGTGCCTGAGGGTAAAACACCACAAGCCTATTTGCTTGAGCTTTGTGAAAAAGGATTCACTCGCCGCTATCCCGCTGGGGTGGATGGGATTTTGCGTCAGCGCCTGGAGCATGAACTTAAAACCATTGAGAGCATGGGCTTTATCAGTTACTTTTTAGTGGTCTGGGATTTTATCAATCATGCTAAGTCAATCGGCGTGCCGGTGGGGCCTGGACGCGGTTCCGCGGCAGGAAGCCTTGTGAGTTATTTGCTTGGCATCACAGATTTGGACCCTATCAAATATGGGCTTCTCTTTGAGCGTTTTTTGAATCCTGGTCGTAAAAGTATGCCGGATATTGATATCGATTTTTGCTATGAGCGTCGTGGTGAGATCATTGAGTATGTGACTAAGAAATATGGATCGGATAACGTGGCCCAGATCATCACCTTTGGTTCCATGCAGGCCAAGGCTGCGGTGCGGGACGTCGGGCGGGCCATGGGCATGAGCTATCCGGAAGTGGATCGCATTGCCAAGCTTATCCCTAATGAAATTGGCATTACCATTGAACAAGCCATCAATGTCGAGCCGCAATTGCGTGAGGCGGCAGAATTTGATAAAACAGCCAAGCAATTGTTAGCCACGGCCCAGGTTTTAGAAGGCCTTAATCGCCACGCATCCATCCATGCCGCAGGGGTTGTGATCTCCGATAAGCCTTTGACAGATTATGTCCCTTTATTTAAAAGCTCTGACGGGCAGGTCACGACCGCCTATGACATGGACGGGATTTCCCAAATCGGTCTTTTGAAAATGGATTTCTTAGGTTTAAGGACCCTTACTGTTATTTCAGAGGCCGTTAAGCTCATCAAACGGCATCGGGGTGTGGATGTTGATATTGATGCGCTGTTACTCGATGATAAAAAGGCTTACGAAATGTTGGGACAGGCTCAGGCTATGGGGGTGTTTCAACTGGAAAGTGGGGGGATGCGTGATCTTTTAAAAAAGATGCGTCCTTCAGAATTTGAAGACCTGATCGCTATTTTGGCTTTGTATCGTCCAGGTCCTATGGGCTCTGGCATGTTGGATGATTTTATCAAACGCAAGCGAGGAGAGCAGAAAATTTCCTATCCGCATGCGAAGTTGGAATCAGTACTAAAACCTACTTACGGCATTATTCTTTATCAAGAGCAGGTCATGCAGATTGCTTCTGTCATTGCTGGTTTTAATATGACCCAGGCCGATGATTTGCGTAAGGCTATGGGGAAGAAAATTGCGGCGGAAATGCAGAAAATGCGTTCCTTCTTTATTGAAGGATGTGCCAAGACCAGTCAAATGTCGGAGGCGCAGGCCAATCAATTGTTTGATTTGATCGATTTCTTTGCAGGCTATGGATTTAATCGCAGCCATTCAGCGGCATATGCGCTCATTACCTATCGCACGGCGTATCTTAAAGCCAATTATCCGGTGGAATTTATGACAGCACTTTTAACGTCAGAAAAGGATAATACGGAGAAGGTTGTTGAATATGTCAAAGAGTGTGAAGCCTTAAAGATTGATATCTTGCCGCCGGATGTGAACTATAGTTTTGCCCAATTTACCGTTGAGAATAAACAGGCTATCCGTTATGGATTATTAGCGGTTAAAAATATCGGGGCTAGTGCCATCGAATCCATGGTCAAGGCCCGTAAAGAGGATGGGCTTTTCGTGTCAATTTTTGATTTTTGTCGACGGATCGACTTGCGTTTGAATAATCGTAAGGTCTTGGAGAGCTTGATCAAATCAGGGGCTTTTGATGGTTTCAAATGCCGACGGGCCCAATTGATGGCGGTCTTGGAAAGGTCTTTGGAAGCGGGAATGCGCGGTCAAAAAGAGCAGGAGATTGGTCAATTTTCTTTTTTTAGCACAGGAGCGCAGGAAAGCGGATTTGGTCATAATGATGAGAGCTATCCGGATCTTCCTGAATGGCCGCAGGCGCAAATATTGGCCAACGAAAAATCCTTATTGGGATATTATCTAAGCGGTCATCCGTTGGACCGCTATAAGACAGAGATAGAAAAGTTCGCGGATTTTACGACAGCCAATATTAAGGGGGCCCGCGATGGTCAGGAAGCGCGTATGATCGGGCTTATCACGACAGTCAAGTTGACATCGACTAAGAAAACCAATGAGCGCATGGCGATTGTGGGTCTGGAAGATATTGATGGGCAAATGGAGCTGGTGATATTCCCGTCGAGCTATACGCAAATCGCTTCTTATCTTAAAGAAAATACAGTGGTGGTGGTTAAGGGCAAGGTGAGTTTTCGTGACGGTTTTCCAAAGATGATGGCCACCGAAATGGCTGGTATTGATGAGGTGTACGACCTGATCAAATCTGTTCAGGTAGATTTGTGTAATGCTAAGCATGTGGGTTGGGATAAGCTAAAAGAAAAATTAGCACGTTTTCCGGGCAAGGTTCCGGTTTATTTACAGGTGGACACTAATAATTACAAAAGAGTGCAGATATTGGTGAGCGAAGATTTGTATGTAACTCCCAGCGAAGTTTTAATGGAAGAGATCAAGATCCTAGTAGGAGAAAGCAATTTTTCTCTGACCTTATAGCTTAGACCGTTTCTGCCCATCCCCATGGTGCATAAAGGGTTTTGATAGAACTGTACCCCCTACAGTTTAAAGTATAAAACTACCCCCAAAACAAAGGAGAGGCTATGTCTACTGTCAAAAGGCTGTATTATGGTAATGCGGTGTATCATGTAATCTTTAGAGGCAATAATCGGCAAAATATTTTGAAATTGAAGTCAGATAAACAAGATTTGCTAAATTCTATTCAAAAATATCAAGAGCGTAAAGAGGTTAAGATTTATGGATTTGTATTAATGGATAATCATGTTCATATCGTCATGGAAGTGGGAGAAAAACATAATATATCCAAAGTTATGCAAGCAGTGTTGTTGTCTTTCAGTGCTAAATATCGTCGGAAATATGAATATTGTGGTCATGTATGGCAAGGTCGGTTTCAAAGTAAGCCGATGATGAATGAAGAGTACGTCCTTAAATGTTTAGAGTATATTCATCTTAACCCTGTTCGTGCAGGGCTAGTTTTAAGTTCGAGTGATTATATATATTCCAGCGCGAAATTTTATCAGGGTTTAAAGAATAAAGAAGTTTATCAGTGTATTGAATTGACTAAATATGGGTACACTTCTGTCATAAGTTGATATTTAGCAAGAAGATAGTTAGAAACGGTCTAAGCTTTAAAAAGCTGTTGACACTGTAAGTCGTTGTTGGTACGATAGTTGCGATTGGTAATGACATTTAATCGCTAAGGAGTATTTAATGACGAAAAAAGATATTGTGTTGAAAATTACTGATGCGACAGGTATCAAGCAAGTGGATGTTAAGAAGATCGTGCAGAAGACTTTTGATGTCATCGTCGATGCTTTGATGCAGGGTGATAAGGTTGAGTTGCGTAATTTCGGGGTTTTTAAGATCAAAGAGCGCCGTGCCCGTTTCGGGCGTAATCCCCGCACCGGAGAAAGTGTTCCTGTCCCGCCCCGGAAAGTGGTGGTTTTTAAGTCCGGCTTAGAAATGAAGCAGAAGGTCAAATAAGGCCGGGTATTTTCCAGTGACTAAAACATTTGCCGTTCCTCGTGGCACATCCGATATCTTACCCGACGTTATTCCTATTTGGGAAGCCTTAGAATCTAAGGCCCGGAAAATCTGTAAATCTTACGGTTACCGGGAAATCCGCACACCCATATATGAAGATATTAATTTATTCAAAAGATCCTTGGGTCAAACCAGTGATGTGGTCAATAAACAACTTTTAGAATTATCATCCAACAAAGAAGATGAAGGTTATGCCCTGCGTCCTGAAGGAACCGCCGCGGTTGTCCGTTCTTATATAGAGAATAGTCTTGATGGCAAAGAAAGTATTTCTAAATTATTTTATTTAGGGCCCATGTTTCGCGGTGAACGTCCACAAAAAGGGCGTTTGCGTCAGTTTCATCAGATCGGGGTGGAAGCTATTGGCCCTAATTCGACTTCCCCTTTATTGGATGCGGAATTAATAGCGCTGGCCATGAATTTGTTAAAAGAATTGGGAGTTAAAGAACCAAAATTAAAGATCAATAGCCTAGGTTCTAAAGAAGATAAGGCGAATATTTCTCTTTGGTTGCGTGGCGAATTTGCTAAACATAAAAGTGAGCTTTGTGAAGATTGTCAGGCCCGTTTTGAACGTAATGTTTTTCGTGTTTTAGATTGTAAGAAGGAAGGTTGCCGGAAGATAGTGGCATTGGTCGTCAAAAATTTGCCTTTATCTGTCGATAGTCAACGTTATTTTGATCAGGTGCGCTCGGCGCTCACCAGTATAGGTGTTGTTTTTGAAGTGGCTCCTCATTTGGTGAGAGGGCTGGATTATTACACGCATACAGTTTTTGAGTTTACAGCTGAAAGTGGTTTGGGAAGCCAGGATGCAGTCGGTGCTGGCGGGCGCTATAATGGATTGGTGCATGAGTTGGGTGGTAGTGAAAAGATAGATTACGGGGCCATTGGTTTTGCCTTAGGGATCGAACGTATTTTATTAGCGAGTAGGGGCGGGTCTTTGTGTCCGTCCGATAATAAGGTAGTCTATCTTCTCGATGCCTTTGTCATAGCCATGAAAGAAGAATATCAGCCCCAGGCATTTTTATTATTGCAAGAATTGCGCCAGGCCGGGATTAGTGCGGCCATGAATTTTGCCGGTGGTTCCATGAAATCTCAAATGGGAAAAGCAGCCAAAGCACAGACACGTTTTACGATAATCCTCGGTGATGATGAGATCCAGAATCAAACCGTGGCGCTAAAGGATATGGAAGCGAGTACGCAAGAGTCAGTGGCTATAAATGAGATAGTCAATGTGTTAAAAAATAGATAAGGAAGATTTTTATATGAGAACGCATACGTGTGGTGAATTAAATAAGAATTTTAAGGATCAGGAAGTTGTTCTTTGCGGCTGGGTGCATCGCCGTCGGGATCATGGCAAATTGATTTTTATTGATATCCGTGACCGCTATGGCATTACCCAGGTGGTCTTTGTTCCGTCCGTCAGTCCTGAGGCTCATATTGAAGCTCAAAAATTAGGGCCTGAATTCGTTGTCAAGATCACGGGCACTGTTAATGTGCGTCCCCCAAAGAATGTTAATCCTGATGCTCTGACAGGTGATATTGAGTTGCTAGCCAAGAAATTAGAAATCCTTAACACGGCTAAGGTGCCTGTTTTTGAGATTGATGACAATATCGAGGCGGCCGAGGATTTACGTTTGACCTATCGTTATTTGGATATCCGTCGTAAAAAAGTGCGAGATTCCCTGGTGCTGCGTCACCACATATGCAGCTCCATGCGTAATTTTCTCAATGCTGAGAAGTTTACCGAAATCGAAACGCCGGTCTTGACCAAATCAACCCCTGAAGGGGCAAGGGACTTTCTGGTGCCATCACGTTTGACACCGGGATCTTTTTACGCGCTTCCGCAATCTCCCCAATTGTTCAAGCAGATATTGATGGTTTCAGGAATGGATCGTTATTATCAGATCGTTAAATGTTTCCGTGACGAGGATTTGCGTGCCGACCGTCAGCCGGAATTCACTCAGCTTGATATGGAAATGTCCTTTGTCGATCAGGACTTTATTTTTGATTTGACCGAACGCATGTATAAGCAAATATTCAAAGAAACGCTCAATATTGATCTGCCCATACCGTTTCCACGTATGACGCACGCCGAGGCAGTGGCTAAATATAATTCTGATAAGCCGGATATCAGGGCAGACAAAAATAATCCTAAAGAATTTGCCTTTTTGTGGGTTGTAGATTTTCCATTGTTCAAGTATAATGCGGAAGAAAAGCGTTGGGACAGTGAGCATCACCCTTTTACCGGGCTTAATCCTGAAGATGTGCATTTTTTAGAAAGTGGAGAATACGCCAAGATCCGCGGCCGTTGTTATGACTTGGTGCTAAACGGTAATGAGATCGGTAGTGGTTCTGTGCGTATTCATCGTCGGGAATTGCAACAAAAGATTTTTGATATCATCGGATTGGCACCTGAAGAAGCAGAAAAGCGTTTTGGTTTTTTATTGAGGGCTTTTGAATACGGCGCGCCACCGCACGCTGGGGTTGCTTACGGGATTGACCGTGTCGTGACGATCATTACAGGTAATGAATCCATCCGCGATTGCATTGCGTTTCCAAAGACTCAAAAGGGAACGTGCTTGATGACAGATGCGCCGTCGGATGTGGATGCCAAGCAGTTAAAAGATTTAGGATTAGTAGCTTTAAAAAAATAAACCCTTATGGTCATCCCCGAGTGTCTTTGTCGGGGATCTAATTCAGGAGAGGTACTATGTTAAATAAAAATTTAGCCCTTATTGTTTTAGTTGTTTTCGCCGCCGGTTGCGGTCTGGAAACGCGTACCTATGTGATGACCAAGGACCGTGTGGGCTTGGATCAAGGCAGTGGTAATGGAGGTTGTGTGGTTGGTAAGTGTCCTCCGCCACCACCACCGACAAAAACTACGCGCAAGATTTATGTCTGGGAAATAACTAAGCCGGTTCCTGAATCGGAAGTTCAGAAAATTGAAGAAACTGCGGTTAATGCGATTACGGATACAAGCACGACCCCAGCTCCTGCTGATACGGCAGCTGTAGCTGCTCCAGCAGCGACGGATTCTGCTGTTCCAGCCGCGCCAGCTGTTCCGGCTGTTCCAGTGGTGGGCGAATTGCCTGGAACGATTGCCGCTCCGTCAGCAGCATCAACGGAATCAGCAGCTCCAGCCGCGCCAGTCGCTGATAATGGCGGGAGCATGCAAGCTCAAACTTACACGGTGCAAAAAGATGATACCTTGCAAAAGATCTCCAAGAAGGTTTTTGGAACTTATGCCAAATGGTATAAAATTTATGAAGCTAACAAAGCTAAAATCAAGAATCCAAACGTTTTACGACCAGGTACGGTGTTAGACATTCCGGTCATTAAATAGTTATATTTAATTCCTCTCCCTTGATGGGGGAGGGAATCCATAAAGAAAGGGTGTGAATGGATTTTCGCCTGGTATTTGACAATAATCGTGATTTGCAACTACTCTTTGGACGTTATGATCAAAATTTAAAAATTATAGAAAAGGAATTGGGCGTTCGGATCGTCCGATCCGAAGATGGTATCAAGATTATAGGTAGTGATCCTCAAGTCCAGATCGCTCGAGAATTGTTTCATTATTTGATGACCTTTGTCGAGAAGGGGAAGGATGTTAAGAAGGCAGATATCGTTTATGCCCTTCGCTTGGTTGACAAAGAAAAAGAAATTGATTTTAAGCGTTTAGCTAAGGAAAAGATTGAAGTTTCAGTCCAAGGTGGTTTGATCACCCCTAAGACCAAAGGGCAGATCGAATATATCGAAGCGATTAAGAACAATGACCTGGTTTTTTGTATTGGCCCTGCCGGTACTGGAAAAACTTATTTAGCCATTGCCATGGCGGTCAATGCCCTTAAGAAGAATTTGGTCCGCCGCATTGTTTTGACCCGTCCGGCGGTGGAAGCTGGAGAGAATCTAGGATTTTTGCCGGGGGATATGGTTGAAAAAGTATTGCCTTACCTGCGCCCTTTGTATGACGCTCTTTATGACATGATGGAACCTGAAAAAGTAGAGCAATATAGCGAACAGGGGATCATTGAAGTGGCTCCTTTGGCTTTTATGCGAGGGCGCACGCTCAACGAGGCCTTTGTTATTTTAGACGAAGCTCAAAATGCCCGTCCAGATCAGATGAAAATGTTTTTAACCCGTATGGGTTTTGATTCCAAGGTTGTCGTCATAGGTGATGTGACTCAAAGTGATCTGCCAGGGCCGGAGCATAATGGTTTGGCCGAGGCCAATCGTGTTTTAAAGAATGTTCCTGAAATCAAATTTATCCATTTGACGAGCGAAGATACCGTGCGTCATGAATTGGTGCAAAAGATCATTGAAGCTTATGCCCAAAATAATGGGAATCACAAACATCCACAATCATGAGTTCTTTGCAGAATAATTCTATCTCCCGTGATCAATGCATCATGGTGGCCGTCACTTTCTTTGGTTTGGTGATTTTTTGTTATTTTTCCGGCCTTCCATTGATCATCCCCTTGTTGTTCTTTTTTTTCGGCATACACTTATTTTATTTTAAAAAAGTCGAGCCGCGGCTTTATTTGCATTTATCGCTGTTGTTAGCCATCCTCGTATTCTCCGCACAGGCTTTAAAATCTTATTCACATCTGATCCATTTTTATCTGCCTATTGCTTCGGTAGCCATGTTAACGATGCTATTATTTAATGATGTCCAGATTAGTTTTATAATGGCTTTGATGAGTTCTGTCTTGGTAGGGATTGTTTTAGGCTTTGATCTCAATGAGATGTTGATTTTCTTTTTGGGTGGCCTGGCTGGTGCTTACAAGGTGAGGGATGCGCGCACTCGCGGTGTCTTGATCGAGGCAGGTATCCTGGTCGCTATTATCCAGGTGATTGCGGCCTTGTTGATCAACCCGGTGGTCAATAAGGATATTATGATGTACATCTTAAAGCCATTGGCCTTTAATGGTTTGATATGCGCCTTCGTGGTGATGGCGACATGTAAAGTTTTTGAAACGATATTTGGAGAAATTACTAATTTTACTTTAATGGAGCTTGCTGACTCTTCGCACCCTTTGATCAAGCGTATGGTTATCGAAGCGCCTGGCTCGTATCATCATAGTTTGATTGTCAGTAATTTGGCGGAAGCGGCTGCGGATGCCATCCATGCTCATGCGCTTTTGGTCAGGGTGGGTGCGTATTACCATGATATCGGTAAAATGGTCAAGCCTGAATATTTTACTGAGAATCAGATGGTTACAGGGAATAAACATGATGAATTAGAGCCTTCAATGAGCCGCCTGGTGATATTCAATCATGTCAAGGAAGGTATTGAGTTGGCGCACAAGCATCATTTAAATCACCGCATCATTGATTTTATTCCCGAGCATCATGGGACAAGTGTGATGTATTATTTTTATCAAAAAGCCTTAGCAGAAGAAAATCCTGAAGGCTTGGAAGAAAAGGATTATCGGTATCCCGGCCCCAAGCCGCAGAGCAAGGAAACAGCCATTGTGCTTTTGGCAGATTCCGTTGAGGGGGCGACAAGGTCAATGGAAGAGCATACCCCTCAACGCATTGAAGATTTGGTGCGCAAGGTGATTAATAATAAATTCATTGATGGTCAGCTCGATGAATGCAATCTGACCTTAAAAGAAATAGATGTGATTGCCGCTACATTTGTGCGCGTCTTAAGTGCCATGTACCATGGCCGTGTCAAATATCCTGAAAAATCTAATGGAAATAATCCTAAAAAATCTTCAAAAGAAGATACCAATCCCTAAGGTAAGAATTTTAAGCGTAGCGAAAGCGGCGTTTCATAAGCTTGGTTTAGGGGCATGGGGTCTATCGATTGCCTTTGTTGGTGCCAGGCGCATGCGTACGCTAAATAAAGGGTATCTGGGGCATGATTACGTCACCGATGTTTTAACCTTTGATTTGGGCGGCAATCAGGGTGAAATAATTATTTGCCCAGAAGCTGCCCACAAAAATGCTAAGGAGTATCATTCGTCGACGGATAGTGAAATTATTCTATATGTCATTCATGGCATTCTGCATCTAGCCGGCTACAAAGACCATCACCCCAAAGACATTCAACAAATGCGGAAGATGGAAAAAGAATTGTTAAATATTCCCTCCCCCAATCGTTGGGAGGGCAGCGGAGTGTTGATTAAATAAGTGTCATTGCGAGAAACACAGCGTAGCGAAGGAATCACCATTAAATTATGAAACGCATCGCTGTCATAGCATTGGTTTCTTATCTGGCTTTTGCTCTGGAATTTTTATTGTATAATTTCTGGGGGGCATGGGGTAAGCCGGAGCTTTTGATTTTGGTGGTGATATTTTTTAATTTGTATTTGGGGATTCGTTTTAGCATCATCGCCGCTATTTTTTGCGGAGTATTCAAAGACTCTTCGGGAATAGCACCTTTTGGGACCTATGTTTTGGTGTATATATCAGGTGCTTATGTGACAACCTTGGTGCGTCAATATTTGTATCAACCGGGTTCCAGGTTTTCAAGGGGTTTTGTCGCTTTTTGTGTTATTGTCGGATGTTTCATTGTCCAGGCAACATTGTCCAATATGTATCATGAAATTCATTTAGGTGAATTATTGATTTATTGTTTAGTCCCGCAATTATTGACAACCATGATCGCTGCCACTTATGTGTTTGAGCAGTTAAAAAACATCGGCAATTTTTTTACATTAAAAAGTTAAAATGCGCTTAAATATTATTCAATCGATTATTTTTTTATTTTTAGGTTTGATTGTTAGCGGCTTGTTTTATATGCAGGTCATTCACGGTGAGTATTATCATCAACAAAGCATGAATAATCGCATACGTGTCGTTCCCATCGACGGGACAAGGGGTAGGATATTGGATTGTAATGGGATGGTTTTGGCGGATAACCACATTGCTTTTCATGTTGGAATTCTGCCGCAGGAAATTGTTGATAGGAATGCATTGTTTGTTTATTTAGCTCAAGTGCTTGATCGCAGTCCGGAATTCTTGGAGCGCCAGTTTGATCGTAGAAAAATAGCTCCGTTTGCTCCGGTCATTTTGCCTCAAGTCATTTCTCGCGAACTGGCCGTAAGAATTGAAGAGCAAAAATTTGTTTATCCAGGCCTTATTGTTCAGCAGGGCTTTGAACGCTATTATCCTTTCAATGAAGTCGGCGCGCATGTCTTGGGATATGTGGGAAAGATTGATGAAGATGAGATTCGGGACAATCAACAGTATGGTTATACGCCGCTAAGTCTCGTCGGTAAAACAGGTATTGAAAAAAGGTATGATGCTGCTCTTCAAGGAATTCCCGGCGGCCGTCAGATCGAGGTTGATAGTCGTGGGACTCAAGTGCGCTTGTTGGGTTTAAAAGATCCTTCCGTCGGTAAAGACGTAGTATTGACTATTGATCAGCGCGTGCAGGGAGTGGCGCAAGAATTATTGCAGGGTTACAAGGGTGGTATTGTGGTGATGGATCTGACAAGTGGCAATGTGATTTCAATGGTGAGTTCTCCGAGCTATGATCCCAATGCTTTTTCAGATAAAACAAAAAGTGATATTTTAACATCCTATTTTAATGACCCGTTAACACCTTTGCTTAACCGCAATGTTTCCGGTCTTTACCCGCCGGGTTCAGTGTTTAAAATTCCGGTGGCTTTGGCGGCCTTGCAGCTTCATAAGATCACCCCATCGACGAGTTATGATTGTCCTGGGTATATGATGGTTGGCCAAAGGCGTTTTGGATGTTCGCATGTTCATGGTGTGCAGGATTTGCGCGCGGCCCTGGCTCATTCGTGTAATGTTTATTTTTTTCATGTAGGTCTATTGGTAAAGCCGCGTATTATCGGAGCCTTTGCCAAAGCTTTTGGCCTTGGACGCCCGACGGGTGTTGACCTTCCCTTTGAATCAAAGGGCCAGATCGTGACAGGAGCATCGTCTGAGAGGGCATGGTATACCGGAGATGTTTTGAATTTATCGATAGGTCAAGGCTATACGCTGGTAACCCCATTGCAGTTATCGGTAATGATGGCCGCTGTTGCCAATAACGGGGTGATCCTGCGGCCTCGGGTCGTCAGCCGAGTGGGGGATGAAGATATTCCTATAATGGAATTTTCTAAAAGACCATTGATTCGATTACGGGATGAAACTTGGGCTTTGGTGCAGGAAGGATTAAAAGGTGTGGTGGATGATCCAGAAGGAACGGGGCATCTTTTAAAAGATGTTCCTGGTTTGGATATTTATGGCAAAACTGGAACAGCCCAAAGTGTTCGCAGTAAGCCCAATCATGCCTGGTTCGTTGGGTACACCCGATCTTCTAAGCGTGGGATCGCTTTTTGTGTGTTTTTGGAATACGGTGGATCATCGGAGAATTCCGTTAAAATAGCCCGTGATTTGCTTTTAAAACTACAATCGTTGCAAATTATCTAACTTATTACCTGCCTTAAGGTTATTCTCCAAGCTCCCGTCGTTAAAACCCTTTAAATTTAAGTAAAAAAAGTCAGATAAGTATTGTAAGAGATGTGTGATTTGATAATATAAATTTATTAGATCCAAAAACTTTTCTTACATACTATTATAAATATAATGACTTTATCCTACATTAAGAGTTGTTTTTTACGTCCTCTCATTTTTGTAATAGCCCTACTTTGTGTTTTTTCCCCTTCAACAGCACGCGCCACTTCTCAGGATATCCAAGCTCAATTAAGTGATAGCAGCGGCACCTATGCATTATCTATAGAGGCTGCTAATGGTGGGCAAGTCGCTCGTATTGATTCCAATGGTAATCTCACGGCCGATGGCAATGTGGGCATTGGCACCTCATCGGCAATTCCTGATGGCCTCGCTTTATATGTATCTCCTCAGGGCTTGTCTCCGCAATATGCGAATTTACAAGGTGATGCCTATATACAAAATGATCTAGAAGTGGGTGGTGTTGCTTATTTAAATGATGTTTATATAAATGGTCTAGAGGTGAATGGGGCGACTTTCAAAGGTGGATCATCCATTGATACTTTGACAGTGGGGGGCAGTACATTCTTGGGAACAAATGGTGCTGGTAATAATGTGGGGATTGGGACGATAACAGCAAATGCTAATTTGGAAATTATGAAACTAGGCGCGCAATCGCCTTTGATGGTGTCTTCAGCGCCAACTGAACATGGTGATTATTTGATCGTTAACAATAGCGGGAAAGTGGGTATTGGGACAACAACGCCAATAGGAGCATTGAGCGTGATGAGTGGCAATGTGGGGATCGGTACTTGGGTGCCGTCAACATTATTGTCAATCACAACTCCAGGTAAAACACCATCATCGCCGGTCGGAGCAGGTGATGTTTATATCAGTAATAACATGGAGGTTGACGGGACAGCTTATTTCAACGGCGTGTTGATGGCAAGCGCGCTTGATTTATCAGGTCAATCCACCTTTAGCAAATTAGAAGTCACTGGCCAGACGTTATTAAATACGATCAGCGGCAATGTGGGTATTGGCACCACGATGACAGGGGCATCAGGATCAACGAAGCTGGCGGTCTTGGGCGGTAATGTGGGTATCGGCAATGTGACGCCGGGAGAAACGCTTGATGTGACAGGAACAGTAAGGGCAACGGCGTTTATCGGTAATGGGGCGCTCTTAACAGGCGTTCCATCATCGACGGTATGGACGACCACCAACACCAACGACGTCTATCTGCCTAATAGCGGCAATATCGGTCTTGGGACAACGACCACCAATGCCGCGGCGTTAACTATTATCAACGGCAATGTAGGTATTGGCACATGGGCACCGTCGACATTATTGTCAGTGACCACGGCTGGTGAAGCTCCAAGCTCACCGGTAGGGGCGGGCGATGTGTTCATTGGCAATAACATGGAGGTTGATGGCGTCGCGTATTTCAATGGAACACTGATGGCCAATGCTCTTGATCTTTCAGGGCAGTCGACGTTTGATAGTTTGGAAGTAAGCGGCCAGACAATATTAAATTCAATCAGCGGCAATGTGGGTATCGGCACAACGATGACAGGGGCATCGGCAGGGACGAAGCTGGCTATCTTAGGCGGTAATGTTGGTATCGGCAATGTGACGCCAAGCCAGAGGCTTGATGTGACAGGCACGGTGCGGGCAACGGCGTTTATTGGTAATGGGGCGGGGCTGACAGGGTTGATGGGGACAACGCAATGGACGACGACAAACACGAATGATATTTATCTGCCTAACAGCGGCAATATCGGTCTTGGGACAACGATCACTAATGGTGCTGCGATATCGGTCATGAACGGTAACGTGGGGATTGGAACGTGGGTGCCTTCTAGGGCATTAGAGGTTGAGGCGTCCAGTACAGGAACTTTGTTGAGCACTGCTTCAGTTGCGGCCATCGGGATACATAATTTGAATACAACGGGAGGTAATTTTGCAGATCTGGCATTCTCGACCTTGGATAGTGTCGGAGCATCCAAATTAGGGGCGAAGATCAGCGGCGTATTTTTATCGCACACGCAGAATCAAGTGACAGGGGACATGGCGTTTACGACGATGAATTTGGGGTCAGCGTCAGAGAAAATGCGATTAACCGCCGCAGGGAATGTGGGTATCGGCTCTAGCTTGCCGGGAATGGCGTTGGATGTGAATGGGACAGTCAGGATGAGCGGCAATGTTGGTATTGGTTCGTCTTTAACGGATTCAAGCGGTTCACCAAGATTAACGATCACCTCATCAACTGTTGAGATTAATTTGCAGTAAAGTGGATGAATTAAGTTCAATATTATATGTTCCATATAAATCCTTTGAATTTTGTAATAAAAGATATTTCGTAAGTCTTTAATTTAAATAATGAAAAATCCGTTAAATATCCTTATTCGGAAGTTATTGCGAGCGAATGTTCCTCAAGCCGGACTTTCGCTGTTACTGCGAAGCAATCTCGTATTGATCCTCCTCGCTTTTTTTCTTGGCAGCTCCCCAGCGTATGCGACCAAAGATTTTAACATCAAGAATAATTCTCAGTCATTTCTATTTGTCAGCGGCTCAACGGGTAATGTGGGTATAGGTTCTCAGGCGCCTGGCCAGATGCTTGATGTTAATGGCACGGTGAAAGCGACGGCCTTCATCGGTAACGGTGCGCTCTTGACCGGTGTGCCGTCTTCAACTGTTTGGACCACCACCAATACTAATGACGTTTATCTGCCCAATAGCGGCAATGTGGGTATCGGCACAACGATTACGATGACAGCTGCTTTATCAGTGATGAACGGAAATGTCGGCATCGGCACATGGGTGCCGGCACAATTATTTACCATAGGAAACAATTTAGCCAGTATAGACAGTTCTGGAAATATTAGCGGTTCATCAATAAGTGCTGGTGCAAATAATTCCTCATTAGGTAATATTATTTTACATGGACATGCTACTGTCTGGTCAAACACAGATAATACAATCATTCTTGGTGGAAAAAATTTCGCCACAACGCTAAATACTGTACAATTTAACGGATCATCTTCTAGTTCTCCTGCACTTGGTATAAATGGTGCAAATTTATATGTGGAAAGTGCGGATGGTTCTTTTGGAACAAATTTGGGTATTGGCACTGCCTCACCAAGAGCCCAACTCGACGTCGCTGGAACGCTTAATTTAGCCGCTCCATTTACAGTGACCTCTGCCGGCAACGTGGGTATTGGCACGTGGGTGCCGAGTTCTGCTTTACAAGTTGCTAACGGCAATATTAACGTATCACCTGGTGGTATTTCATCAAATAGTAGCGTAAGCTCTGTAAGTACTATTATAGGGGGTAATGGTAGGCTTACTATAGGTAGTGGTTTATTGGGAGGCGGATCTTTTGCTGGAGTTTATGCTAGGGCTGGGCTCGGGCTTGAGCTAGACTCAGATGCTGTGGCCGGCAGAGGTATGGTTATCGCCGATGGTAGTGGCAACGTCGGTATCGGTACATTCC
>Ga0302280_1002100_pt1 | contig 15688 bp, 9 predicted proteins | sample III_Fen_E1_1_FD_198771 | JGI IMG/M metagenome (GOLD analysis project Ga0302280, IMG submission 198771) | Peat permafrost microbial communities from Stordalen Mire near Abisko, Sweden - III_Fen_E1_1 | ecosystem: Environmental > Terrestrial > Soil > Wetlands > Permafrost | place: Sweden: Abisko... | reverse complement strand
AAATTACCGTTTACGATCACTAATGAAACCACACCTACCTAATGCCTCGGAAGAACAACTCAAAATACTGCAACTTTTAAAAACCAATAATGTCGTGGTAGACTCTGTAGCGGGTAGTGGCAAAACAACATCTATCCTACACATCGCAACTAATTTCAAGATAAATATACTGCTCCTAACGTACAATAAACGACTCAAATTTGAAACGAGAGCCAAAGCACTCGCACTGAAAATCAAAAACATCGAAGTTCATAGTTACCATTCATTTTGTTGTAAATATTATGGTGGAAATTGTCGCACTGATAGCATCATAATTCGTATACTGGACAAAAATACCCCTCCGAAACCGGCTCTCAATTTTGACCTGATAATCCTCGATGAAGCCCAGGACATCACACCAGTGTATTTTGAATTAGTCAATAAGGTATTCAAAGACAACATCACATCTCCAAGGTTGTGTTTATTCGGTGATCGAAACCAATGTATTTTCAGATTCAACAACGCTGATGAAAGATACATTATTTACGCTAACCAACTATTCAATGTCAATTCTTTCCCCTGGATAGAGACCAAACTGTCTACAACGTTCAGATTGACTTCACAGAATGCTGAATTTTTGAACAAAGTAGTCCTCAAATCTGATCGATTGAACGCCATGAAGAAGGGAGAAAAGGTGAGGTATATTGTCTGTGATTGTTTTGCCGGGAAGTTGGGTCTTGTCAAATCTAAATCGAAGGGCAAGTGTCAAAAAGTAGACTCTAGTACGTATGATGAAGTTGTGGATTATCTGTCAATCTACCAACCGGAGGATATATTCGTACTAGCCCCATCTATTAAAGGCGAGAAATCACCGGTCAGACAACTGGCTAACCTATTAACCGAGAATAATATACCTATTTTTGTCCCGAACAGTGATGAAGAGGCAATAGATGATGATATTTTAAGAGGTAAGATCGCTTTTTGTACGTTTCATCAAGTCAAGGGTCTAGAGAGGAAAGTAGTGATCGTCTTCAATTTTGATGAAACTTACTACAAATATTACAATAGAAATGCAAACCCAAATATATGCGCAAACGAATTGTACGTCGCTCTGACCAGATCCAGTGAACGGTTAACGATGTTCCATCACTATTCGAACGACTATCTTCCGTTCTTAAATCCACAATTAGTCAAAAAGTACTGTATATTCGAAGAACATGATAAATTAAGACTAAGTAAAAACAAAGACGACAAAGACAATAGGCACAAAATCGAGGTTTCTACCACAGAGTTACTAAAACACCTACCGAGTTCGGTACTCGATAATGCGATGAAGTTCATTCAGGTACAGAATTTAGAAAATAATGAAAACAAGAGTAAGTTGATCAATATCCCACTAAAAACCCAACAAGGGGATCTGTTTGAAAATGTTAGTGAGATATCAGGTACTGCGATCCCTGCTTATTATGAAATACTTGCCAATAAAAATTGTACGATATTGAATGTGCTAAAAAGAGAAGATGCCAATGTCAATTCCGATCGTACAGTAATGCCGAAACCAGATCCGATACCGACTAGATCTTTGTTCAAGACGCACAAAATAGTGAAGACTCGCTACAATGATACAGAAAAAAATGCGGTAAAACAGTATGATATATCTAAAATAGACATCAACGATATTAAGATAGATGAGTTACTGTACCTCGCCAACAGATACTGCGCATTATTGACCGGTTACAACTACAAGATAAACCAGATTATCAATTATGATTGGTTATCGAGTAATAATTTGAACGAATGCATGAACAGATTGAAAACGATCATATCCGGTAATGCACAGTTTGAAAAAAAGATCGTGATCAAGAATAAAGAAGAATTAATGGACTCGAGAAGGGAACTGATAGGATTCATTGATTGTGTTGATGGTGACAACATATACGAATTTAAATGTGTCAGTTCGATCGAGCCTGAACACTGCCTACAACATGCCATCTACAAGTACATGTACGAAACGCAAATTCTAGAGGAACTTGAAATCGAAGCCGACAATATCGAACAAGACCAAATAATCAAAGCCGGTACAGAGATTCAATATGTTTTGGATTCGGATGTAGATACAGTATCAATATATACTGGAATTATCAGTCGGATCTACAAAAATGGCTCTATCGGTATAAATAAGAAAAAGATCAAGGCCGATAACATAGTAGCAAATCTAACTAATGAAAAACAGTTGTTAGAATTACAAAACAGACGTACATCAACCCCGAGAAACTACTACCTTTTCAATATACTGTCAGGATCTAAGTATGCCATACATGCTACATACGATGATCTATGCAAACTTATCCATTATCTGGTCGAGAGTAAATACTACAACAATCACACAGTATCTGATGACGAATTTATTACCAATATGATAGGACGTGTTAAAAAATACGGTCTACCTAAACCACAACCTAAACTACAACCTAAACTACAACCCAAGCCACAACCTAAACCACAACCTAAACTACAACCTAGACTTCAATCCAAATCTAAACAAATAGTAAAAATTATCAGAAGGAAACAAAATTGTTAGAAACCAAGTTCATTTGTTAACATTCTATGCATTGATAAAAAATTGAAAGATTAAACACAAAAAATATAGCGGTGACTAATGATTAAAGACATATATAGTATCTTATCACATTAACAAAACATGACAGAGATAAATCCTGATTCAAAGCCTATTAAAAAATACAACTATCGACAGTTGGCAGAAGCTTTTGCAAAGATCATGAAAAATCCGAAGATCATCAAACAGACCGTACCAGATGTCATCAATATCCCGTTAGAAATTAGGAAAGTCAAGACATGGAACTTTGATTTTAGATACGGTGACATAGAAGGTATTAGTGATCTGAACAATGTGTTAGTTAAGATCATGTTGTATGCTAGACCTAACTCTGATTCAAAACCAAAGGTCACGGCAAAACCTATTATCGATAATACGGTGTTCATTCAGGAAGTGCAAAAACAGTTGGGTATCCTAGAAGAGCAGCTTATTTTTTACAAACTACAGAACCAACCGATCCTAAAGGAAAACACTGAGAAAGAGATTACTCTAAAACGAAAACTGTTAGAGAAACTACAGATAGCCGTACCGATAAAAGAGGAGATAAAAGAGGAGTTCACACTGTCCCAGATCGGTGCAATCGCCAAACAAATATTCGAAATTTTGATCGATAGTGATAGAGGTACTAAACTGTATCAAGAGCTCCAGTATTCGATGAGACCAGCAGTAGACCATAGAAAAGAATCAACCGGTGGTGACTATGTTTTGCGTAACTCTACCCGTGATAGACGATTTACTAGTGACAACAAAAATTGGATAGAAGAAAAAAAAGGGAACAATCCATCAGAACAAAATACAAATATGAATACAAATACAAATGCGAGTAGAGAAGACAGACCAAGACATAAACCTGAACATAAACCACAGAATACGTTTAAATATGAGTATGCGGATGAAGTACGAGAATCAAGACCTTCAATGAATTACGATGTAGAGGGTCAGGAGCAATCATCATCTTCATCCAATTCGAAATCACGATATGTTTCACCGGCCTTTAGGGAAGAAGTAACAGTAACAATGACATCCACCACCACACATACTGTCACACGTAGTACATACCGTCCACCACACGTTTCTAATTCTAATTCTAATTCTAACCCAACTCCTGAACACGAACAACATACTCAACATTCACAACATACACAGGATCCAAATGTCGTTAACAGATACAAAACGCCCCACGAATGTCTACATGGGCACAAGTACGGTGAACATCGTAGATTCCCCTACAGATCTGACAGACAGGATAGACCGGATAGACCTGATATACCAGATAGGTCTGATAGAACCGATACATCTGATACATCTGATAGACATGATAGACATGATAGGCCTGATAGAACCGATACATCTGATAGACCTGATAGATTCGGCAGGAGACCTTACAGACCAGACGACCCCAACAGGTTTGATCGGAATCGAGATCAAGATCGAGATCGAAGACCCTATCGACCGGATGATCCTAACAGGTTTGATCGAAATCGAGATCGAGATCGAAGACCTTATCGACCAGATGATCCTAACAGATTCGACAGAGATAGAACGGATCGGTACAAAAATAACAGATACGATGATCGAGATACAACAAAAGATACGAAAACCGATGAAAGTGAACGTTTCGTAAATATCAGTGAGATCAAAGGACAGATATTACTCACTGGAATGGACTTCCCTTCTCTACCAATATCTGTTACAAATGCCCTAACAGAAGATCAAACATCATCCGATCAATCATCAAATGATCAGATATCTGAATCTCCGTTAATGAGGAAGATCCAAATAAACGATTATGATAGTGATGATGACGATGTATTGAGTGCATGGATTGACACAAAATCGAATGATGATGACAATATCAATACCAATATCAATATCAACAAATCAGGTAATCAAATCCAACAGGTTGAATCAATATCGATGATAACTAAACCGCAAAAAACGTTCGCTGATATTGCACGTGAAGCGAAACTGCTCAGATCCAAACAATCTAACCCCGAATGTAGACCATCACCACAAAGCAAAAACAAAACGGATAAAACTACGTCCAATACCAATATCAATACCAATATCAATACCAATACCAAGACCAATGATGAAGTTATGGATTGGGAAACATTGCTTAATATCGGTGGAGAAGATGATGATCAATTGTGTGTATCTGGCAAAGATGTCGAATTTACTTGGGACTTGAAAGATATCGAAACTAATATGAATAGTGTGTATACGTATCGACCAAAAATGGATATCATTGAAAATAATTACAATTACAATGATGATGACTATGATGATTGGGGAAACGCATAATCTTATTTACTCTTACACATCAAACACATTTTAGAGTCTCCACATATGGAAATTCTTCCGTCATCACATCTGTATCTTGTATAACAATATTTGGACTATTTTCCATGATGAATACAATATTTTCTATCGAACGAGTGAGGATTTACACAATCAGATATCACACATTTATGATCTTTACAATAGGAAGGTCCTTCTGGATCACAGCGGGTGTTACATTTATCAATGCGACAAAATAAATGTATTGGTTTTGTTATTACGTCACTGTTTTTATCATACACTGTGTAAGGAATTGAAAAGTACTCTAATTCGAGGATATATATTTTTGGAAAGGGATAACGATCATCTCGCAGATATCCTAGGACATGTTCAAAGATTCTACCTGATCTATCTATGAATATTCGTTCTTTGAAATTGATAGTAGAGTCATTCAACATGTTCTTGAATATCTCTGATTTGTTCAATGTAGCACATGTTGTAGTAAATTTCCTCCCACCGACATTCAGTTTGACTATCTGAGACATCAATACTAATGTTTCAAATTAAGATTGATTAAGGGACATATCATAGCATAAGTAAAATAATCTAAATTCAACATTTTATCTAGAATGCGTTAGTTACTACATCGCGAACACATTCTAGATCTACCGCAGAATCTGAATCTACCATCCTCAAATTCATATGAATTAGTGCACCAACCAAATTCTTGTTCATGAACAGTACAATATGTGTGATTGATTTTAACATCATTGCAATTAGGTATCACACAACGATGTTCTTTACAGTAGGATGGTCCTTTCGGATCACAGCGATTATTACACTTGTCAACGCGACAAAATAGATAGATTGGTTTTGATATTACATCACTATTTTTCTCATGAACTGTGTAAGGTATTGAAAAGTATTCTAATTCATTGATATACTTTTTTGGAAACGAATATGAATCGTCCAACAGATATCCAAAAACATCCTCGAACACTTTACCTGATCTGTTTATAAATATACGTTCATTGAAATCGATGGTTGAATCGTTTAGCATGTTCCTTAACACTTCTGATTTGATCAATGTATCGTACGTCGTATCAAAATGCGTTCCACCGACATTCAATTTGACTATCTGGGACATACCAATAGTATGGTTAATTTGAAACTGATTACTAATCTGAATTGAGTGATCAATATAATCAAAAGTCAAATTTTTAGGGATATGTCTATTACACATTATCATTTATTGTATGCACCATGTTTATTACAAAGATGTCCACGTCTCTGATGTGTATCACAAGAATTCAAATAGCAGAAAGTCGTTAAAGAACAACGTGGTTGATCAATATACGTCACACCATTCCTACAATACGGTTGCGTGCATGTATGTAACTTACAGTATGACATATTATCATGAGTGCCAGTGCGACAATCTGGAACTAGACACTTATGTTTTGCACAGTATTCGTTTTGACGATCGATATTAGGGAATACAGGAGCACTCGTACAGTGTTTTCGTGCGCATTTATGAACCATACATGTTTCTGCAATAGATTGTTTTGCATCGTTTAGTATGCATACACATTCGTGACAGTTTGGTTGTGAACATTTATGTTTTGTACAGTACGATTCACCATGAAGACTACGTTCATTGCATTCAGTCATGTCATGTACATCCGATGCAAAATCACAAAAGTAATGTAGAGTCTTTGTAATTACATAACTGTCTCTTTCATGAATTGTGTACGGTATCAAAAAATAGTCTAGTTCGTACACATACTCTGTCGGGAAAGGGTGTTGGTCCGATATCATGTATGCCAGGACTTCTTCAAAAACAATAGGTGATCTACCCAGATATACAGGTTTGGATAGATCAACAGATGTATCGGTAAGCATGTTTCTTAACAGTTCTGATTTTGTCAATATGTTTCGATATACGCGGAAGATTCTACCACTGACATCCAGCTCAATTAAGTCTGTCATTATTCGAGTATTTGCGTATTTGTTGTTTATTTCGTTACTATTGATCATATGATCTAAAATTCAAATTTTCAATTATGGCCTAAAACTAAATAGATCTGCTCTTCTATCATGGAACTTCTCGATCCTCTATCGTATATCCCTCGTGAGTTGTTGATATTGGTTGTTAGTTTTCTAGGCAATGCTACAATATTTTCATTAAGTGTTACTTCTAAATCTTTATTTGAATGGAGGCGACTTATTACATACTCTGAACACTTTCTACATGACATCCTGTGTGATGCAGCTTCCAATGGATACATCGATGTATTCAGATGGCTAGTTCCGAAGCCTGAACCACACATGCCCTTTATGTATATCAGACAACATGCTGCGATCAATGGTCATATCGAAATTCTTAAATACATTCATGAAGGCGAAGATAATTTATTTCGTAAGGATAATATCATAGACTATGCTGTGGCGGGCGGTCAGATATCAACCGTAAAATGGCTACATGAAAACGGTTTTACTTGGGATAAATGGGCTTGTTATAGAGCGGCAGAGTACGGATACATTAATATTTTACGATATCTTCATGAGAATGGTTGTAGTTGGGATTCGAATGTGTGTACAGTCGCTGCGAAGTACGGACGTATCGATATCTTACAATATCTTCATGAAAATGGGTGTCCTTGTATTGAAGAAGGGGTGTCAATACTGTAAAATTATTGAATGTTGATCTACCTAACTTAAAATGAGGGCTCTATCATCTGTCATAAATGCCACCAAACTATCTAAACTTGTTCAAAGCTCCGAATCTTATCGATTACGCCAACATTAATGAAGAGACTCTACAGAAGATTGCAGAATCACTGTTAATGAACTATGTCATTGTGATATCAGGTTCTAAGAAAGAGTTCCGGATATGTGAAGTTGAGTTCTATGTAAACAATGATAGTCACAACGATACTTACACCCATGGCGATGCCCATCAGAGGACGTTTGGTAAATGGTATTTCCATAGATTCCCTAATGGTTCTTATACTTATAAGAGCGGTACGTATAAGGGAGTCGATTTGACATTGGGCAATAAGGATACATATTTTGGTGTACTGATCAGATCGATCTGTGATATGGAAACGGGAGAGGTGATTGATGGACCGTGTAAGACGGTTAATAAGATATTAGAGTTGGATGGTGATAACTGTGATGATGTAAAAACGTACATGGAGAATAGGCGTTGTCCTTTGAATTCTCGAACCACTGGGAACTTCCATATCAAGCGAAAGAAACTACCTGAAGAGATGATGTGGAAGGGTCCTAGAATCGGGTTATCTGAGAAGTATCCCGAGTGGCAGGCTGTTCACTATCGGTTTCTGATCAAAAAGGACAAGATAAAGAAAGGTAAGAAAGATTTAGTTCAGATAAATTAAAAATTGTGACCAACGGTATTAGATGATTACAAAATAGAGTATTCCAAAAATTTCAACGAGATCAATGTATTCTATGTAAAATTAGATTCTTTAATAAGTATTTGAGTTGTAAAATGTACATAATTATAATTCAAAAAAGATTTAAATGTTACTAAATATTTTGTATTAAAACAATGAATAAGACAGCAAAGAGAGTCATAAAAACTAATGAAGACTTCATTCGGTATGCCAGAGACAGACATGGCGATAGATATTCATACGATGAAGTTGAATATGTTAATATGACTACTCGTGTCAAAATATATTGCCGTAAACATGGTGATTTTTTACAAACACCATCCAGACATTTATCTGGTCAAAAATGCCGTAAATGTTCGTGGGAGGAACTTAGTTTAGCTTATCGGAAGTCACAGGATGTTTTCATCGAAGAAGCGAATAAAGCGCACTCATTCGCGTATACATATGACCGCACAGTGTATGTATCCGATCGAGTCAAGGTCATAATAACATGCCCCAAACATGGCGATTTTGCACAAAGTCCCAACAATCACTTGCGTTCGGAGTGCGCGTGCCCTGTTTGTTTTGCCGAAACAAGTGGCGATCATTTACGACATTCAAAGGAACAATTTGTGGAAAAGGCAATGATTGTTCATGAGAATAAATACACATATGACGAAGTAATCTATGTCAATTCGCAAACTCATGTCAGGATATTTTGTCCAAAACCAGGACATGGTATTTTTTTACAAACTCCTTCAAAACATACTTGGCAGGAACAAGGATGTCCGAAATGTGCTCCTATTATCAGAGGTTTAGCCAGAAGGAAGACATTGGAAAAATTCATAGAAGAGGCAAATGAAATACATCTTTTCGCGTACAAATATGATAAGGTCAATTATGTAACTGCTCATGTAAAAGTAATTATAACGTGTTCTATACATGGTGATTTTTATCAAACCCCGTGCGCACACGTCAACTTATCGTATGGATGCATAAAATGTCGTAACGAAAAAAACGGACTAGCATGCAGATTATCGACCGAAGAATTTTTGGAAAGAGCCATTAAATCACATGGTGATACATATTTATACGATGACGTCATCTATGTGGGAATGGATACACACGTGGAAATAACGTGTCGTATTCACGGGAATTTTAATCAGACGCCTTCTAGTCATATTCGTGGTTGTGGATGTCCGATATGTGGACGTATACGAACCATATTATCTCTAAAACACACAACAGATGAATTCATCGAAATCTCAAATATCGTTCATGAAAACAGATATAAATACGAAAAATGTATCTACACTATGGGTAAAGAAAAAGTAGTCATTACATGTGGAATACACGGTGACTTCTTACAAACACCTGAAGCACATCTCAGATCAAAATACGGATGTCCAACATGTGGAAATTCACATAAAAGCGAGTTTCGTTTGTCCAATCGGGAGGATTTTATCACAAAAGCGAACAAAATTCATGACAATCTTTATGGTTACGAGAATGTTGTGTATACTAAATGTGATGAACATATTAATATCACGTGTGATAAACATGGAGCGTTCTATCAAACTCCATCGAATCATTTAAGGGGTCGTGGATGTACATTTTGCTTCAATAAGACCGAAGGGAAGCTTTATAGATGGTTACAAAGTCATGGTTTTAAAGTCGAATACTCCAAAAAATTTGACTGGTGTAAGAACAAAACTCATCTACCATTTGATTTTTACATAGAGGAGTTGAATTTGATTCTCGAACTTGATGGAAATCAGCATTTTTTTCAAGTCCGAGATTGGAACAGTCCTGAAGAAACCCAAGAAGTTGATAGATACAAAATGGAACGTGCGAACGAACACGGCATCAGTGTCATCCGGATTTATCAACCAGATGTCCAATGTGATAAAAATAATTGGGAATCGCACTTATTGACAATGATCAACAAATATGTCAATCCAACGAACATCTTCATCGGAAACATCTATGAAGAGTGTTATGATTTGGGTATCATCAAGGACTACGAACATAACTATTTTATCACAAATCGAAAGGATGAATCGTTGTGCTTGAGAACCGAGAGATTGATACTTGATAATCAATTGAATCTTCACGAACGTTTTAAACACTCATGGGATGACGCAAAAGTATTAGTAGCTAAAATGAGTATTGACGTGGACAATCTCGAAATATCAGAATCAAATACATCACAGATTACCTCATCAATAGAAACGAACAAACCAGTCAAATTTAAGAAGATAATTAAGGATGGTGATACTGTATCTTCAATCATTACGTCAACTGCACCTACACTTATCGTAAAACCTAAACAACCAGAGATCCGTAGAGTGGTTCGAAAAGTCATACATAGTTAAAGATTGATTTTAATTTGAATTAAGTTATAATGATAACCATATCTATCATCATAACCATTATAATATGTCTCAATATCTTGACAATTTCATCATTGGTTGTCAGCTTCTAGCAAATACGCCAATGGGTCTTCTAAGAAAACAAGTCCAACACATCTTCAACTGTTCTGATCATTCTACAAACGACCCGGATTCCATCAAGAGCAACCTGTGTAGTCATATCATCTATCATCGACTTACATCTGATGTCATCATTGAATCAAAAGACCTTTTATTAGATACTATCAATAAGGCCGATAAACGTCATACAATTCTGTTCTACTCAGAGTCAATCACAAAGACAAGAATCATAATCTGTAAAATTTTAATGTTGATATTGAACTTAAAGCTGCCAGAGATTCAACTACTTTTTGAAACACGACATGAGCTGGCGATCAAAACACGTGATCTAGACAGCTCTCACTATCAACCATTAGATGTTGATGAACTCAGTGTAAAGTTGTTAGATCCACAACCATCAATAGAGCCTGTTATCGTTGAACCTACATCTAACGAACCACTTACATCAGTTCCTCTCATTAATATTGATGTGTGTCCCGATGATGTCGATACATCAAGATACCGAGACTATTTCTACATCATGAGCATTCTGGGAGGGGTTGTACATCCGGATATTGTGAAAGATATGTTGAGTACTGGCTTATCAACATACGATATCATCGGTAATCTGACCTAAGACTGATGACTATCGGATGGTGTACAGTATAAAAAATTTTGTTTAATTTGATGATGAATAGATGATTGATTTTCTGTTCCTCCCCGTCCCGATATTCGCTAATTTGAAAATATATGTATATAACTAATATATAATGTCAGGCTTTGATCTAGAACCAGCTCGCAGAAGAGGAGCAGCCTTTGTTGATGAAAGAGTTATTGAAGTACAAAGAGAGAGGGAGTTCGAAAGGGGACGTTTTCCTCCAAGAGATAGAATACTACCTCCAAATAATATTTGCTGTGATAACCCGATCGAAATAGAAGCTCGAAGAAGAGGTACTACCTATTTTGGTGAAAGAGCATTAGAAACCCAGAGACGAACCAGGCAATTCGGCTTCAATAATTCTGCGTTCGGCCATGCAGCATTAGCCGAGTTACGACCTCTCATTAGCGAAAATACGGCCTTTGGATCAAACTGTCTGACCCGAAATAACGTTTCAGAGAACACAGCATTCGGTGCATATTGCTGCGAGAACACGACCGCCAGCAAAAATACAGCGATGGGACAGTGGGCTATGCGCTATGTAGACGGGGGATATGACAATGTCGCGGTGGGAAGCAACTCGATGGCGGGTACCGATGACCCTAGACGACCACCAGAAAGGTTCACTAGTGGATGTTTTAATACGTGTCTTGGCAGTGGTACCATGCAGCACTTTCCAGAAGGCCATCACAATGTGGCTATAGGCTACCGCAGCATGCACACAATTCGCGGAATGGACGCCAGGCACAACGTTGGGGTGGGTTCACGTACTCTTATCAGTATCAAAGGGCAAGGACCTTCAGAAGGATACGGAAATGCCGTTGTCGGTTCAGATTCGTGTGCCGGTTTAACGAAAGGCTCGTTTAATAGCTGTCTGGGTATCGATACCGGTGCAGCTATCCGAAGTGGCCGACACAACACTTTATTGGGAGCCGAATCCAATGTTGGTGGAAATAGAGCACATGAAGCCCAATATCGTACAGCACTCGGTGCTGGATCCAGAGTAGACCATGATCACACTATCATATTAGGTAGAACTTTTGGTACACAGCTCGATAGAGTGGGGATTAGAACCGCTGCGCCTCAAGCTGCGTTACATGTCAACACAGGGTCATCGCTCACAGAGCTTCCAGCTATCCTTGCGGAGACCTTCGGTAATGTTGCAGGTGATGCCTTTGTAGGTCTAAGTCTCGGTTCGGGGGCTGCTGTACGACCGATTGGCCGCGGGACAGGAGCTGCTCTACACGTCGAAGGGTCGCAAGTTTGGACAGGTAATGTTTTTAGATCACCCGAACCTGTCACCAACAATACAATATTCAACTTGACACCTCAATCACACGTGGTGGTTATTACAAATGGTACAGTACCTGCAAACTCGATCGTTAATCTACCTAATCCTGCTTTTGTGCAACCAGGTCGCATTTTTACCGTACGGAACAGTTCGACTATGACAGTGACGGTGCAAGTCTTTGGTTCTGCCGGATTGATCATACCTTTTGCAGCTACTACTCCACAATTCAATGATGTCATAGCAACACCAGTGGCCGCTACCTACATGTTTTTACAAGGTCTCTATTACCGCATTCAATAAATAAATTTTGATACAAATCGCTAAAATAGGTTCTTTTCATATTTTAACGACAAATACACAAATTAAATAGCAACAATATCAGTAATATCTGTCACTTTCATGTGTTGATACTTTTTTGAACCTGAACCATCATAGTACAAATGTATGGTCTTAACAAAAAACGTATCATAGTCTTTTACTAATTCGGCTTTTATGACATTGACAAGACATTCCAGTCGTTCCTTAAAACTTATCTCCACCTTTCGTTTACCACTCTTGATAGTGTCCGGGTTGAATCTAATGATGACAACAGAACGACCAGCTATTCCACCAACGATCTCACATATCCTTGCTCTTTCACAGATCTGATCGTAGTTTCGATGTTGGTTTTCATCAATCTCAACAATTACGCAATGTTGTTTATTTGGCAGATCGAAGTACACATCAGGACGTTTCTTGGAACAATCATTCAACATAATTGATGCATCATGTATAAATGGTGTGTTTATGGTCTGCCGTAAGTATCGAACGACTGTTGACTCTATCTTATGAGCCTTTTGTTTGCAGTCATCACAGATATGCGTTAGATCAAATTCTAGATCACAGTACTTACACAATCGTTTCGCTGCACTTTTGATCTCAATTGGACAATGTTCTGGACAAAACTTGCCTTGTTTCGTATCGAATTTGTGTTCATTATCACAATCGGGAACACAACATTTGTTGAAAAAAACTATGTCAACCATATTCTCATCCTTATGGTCGATGCAATAAATTGCCTTCCCACCGGTTGTTCCATGTGTAGCTAGGTTTTTGCATTTTGGTTTCTTACATTTACCTTTCCTTGCTCCGCGGGAATAGTTCATTTCATCAGTTTTATGGGCTTTACAAAAAGCTGGTGGTTGACCTGGAATATTGAACGAGCGAGATTTGGTGCATTCGGGGTATATACATGGTTTTTGGGTAACATTTTGCATGTTTGGAAGCTTGTGATCATTACAATAGATCGGGGTTCTGATAGAAGGGTAATTGAACACTGGTTGTGTCTCGCAACCTTCATATTTGCATCGTTTAGCCGTGACATCTATCATATTCTCTTCACGATGCGAAAGACAGAACCTCCCCTTTTTTTCTCCAGGGTAATTAAAACTACGTGACACAAAACAATTGGGATGCTCACAAAAACGCGTCTTGATAGAAACCATTCCTGCCAAGCGATGCTTCTTGCAGAATTTTCCCCGACGAATTCCTGGTTCGTCGAAAGAAGCATTTATCGAACAATTAGGGTGTTCGCAGATTTTAGACGTAACGCAAACCATTCCATCTGATCGGTGAGTTGAACAAACAACTGGTGTTGATTTATCGGAATAATTGAATGAAGGATGTTTGTTACAATTCTCATGACTACATCGTTTGCTAACAACATTGACCATATCACTTTGACTGTGTTCCGAACAAAAGATAGGACGGGTTTTTCCAGATTCATTATGTGTCGCTGCTTTTCCGCATATTTGATGAGAACACTTGTTGCGGGTAACAATAATCATGTCATCCCCAGCGTGCGTCTTACAAAAACGAGGTGCAACTTGATCCGGATTATTATAATGGGCGATCGTGTTACATCCTCCTTCGTACTGACAATGCTTGTTGACTAAATTAAGCATGCCACTTTCCTGGTGTTCGGAACAACGTGTCGGTTTTGTTCCGGGTTTACCGAAAGATGGTTGTTTTGTGCAATTATTATAACTACATTTTTTATAAGTAATACGTTCCATTCCATCCTTACGGTGCTCAACACAATAAAGTCGAGTAGTATTACCGGGGTAGTTACAGCACGGATGAGTTTTGCATCCGTCATGTAAACATTTTTTGGTCACCACATCATCCATATTCTCGGTTTTGTGAGTTTTACAGTGTGTCGGAAGGTGGTTAGGTAAACCAAATAATGCAGATACAGTACATCGGGGGTGGTTGCACATTCTACATCGACGTTTTTTGATATCGTCGTCATCATCAGGTTCATCGTCGTCAGTATCACCATCCTTTATCATCTTTTTACTGGTTGATTTCCCCGTTTTGGGTTTCACAGGTTTTTTGGTATCTTTTTTAATAATCACAACATTAGGTTTACCTTTTACTGTATACCGTGTAATGATTGTATCTGTCTTTTGTTTCAAATTTGGAACTACTTTATCATGGCATGAATTCGTCGAAGTATTCGTAGATTTTAACTTTTGTGTTTTACTTATGCGGTAGACTCGAGATTTAACGGTCTTGAGGGATTTCAATCGAAGTTCTAGAAAATTATCATTTTTTATTGAACCTACTTTTAATCCTATTAAGTTCACATATTTCAATTCGCTCATACATAACTCTATCGATCTAATCACTTTCTCAGATGAATCTATTAGCCATTTCCGTTCTTTTTCCAAATCTAGTATTTTCTTATTTGGTACCTTTGTTGTCTTAATCATTGTTTTTAGTTTTGTATCTATTTCTTTTTTCAATTTTTGATTCACTTTGATGTGGGATGTGTTCATTGATTTTTGAACTAGCGTTTGATTGATGTTGTAGATTAGAGATTTAACAACTCCAAGAGATTCCAAACGAGATTCTGGAAAATTAACATCCCTCGTTGAACCTATTTTTGATCCCAATAAGTCTACATATATTAAATCGTCCATACATAAATCTATAGTCCTAATCACTTTCTTC
>Ga0302280_1002098_pt1 | contig 15701 bp, 11 predicted proteins | sample III_Fen_E1_1_FD_198771 | JGI IMG/M metagenome (GOLD analysis project Ga0302280, IMG submission 198771) | Peat permafrost microbial communities from Stordalen Mire near Abisko, Sweden - III_Fen_E1_1 | ecosystem: Environmental > Terrestrial > Soil > Wetlands > Permafrost | place: Sweden: Abisko... | reverse complement strand
GTAGTTCATGCTTTGAGTAATTTAGTTTCAGTATTAATATAATTGGAAATAAAAGAAATCGTTGCAAACTATAATTTATTGATCAAGGTTTTTGAGGAATTACTTCCTCTTCTTGAATTGCTAAGACATTAAAGTATTTATTTTGATATCAAATATTAACGATTAAAATGAAAAACCTAAGCTATCTAATCTCAATTATTTTACTGTATTTTAACATTTATATTAGCACTGAGTTGAGGAAGGCGAAGATAAGGGATAGAAGAATTTTTAACTGTCGTAAAGTCATCATCAATATGAAACTCTATTGTTATCGTATGATATAACGATTTCAATTTTGGATTAATCAAAGAATATCAATAAGCCGCTAATATGGAAGTAGACAAGGGGGAGGGAGAAATGGGATAACTGAAGAGGAAGACTTCCCTTTGCAGATTCTATGTGAGAGGTCTATGCATTAAACCCAAAGAGGAATGCATATTTAGTCACGGAATTGAGGATTTGAACTATTAGTATTGGCAAAAAGGGGAAAAGGTTGAGTTCGACTATCTGCAAGATACTACCTTTTGCCAAAAGAAGGCAATCAAAGGACCTAGAATCTACATTAATCTCTTTGAGTTTCAAAAGATAAAAAGATATACTCTCCAGCAATTGAACGAGGATCGTCCTCTTCGAATGGAAATTAGAAATGAAATGCATAAACAAATGTTCTAAGATTTTATTGAACTCCTATAAGCCAAATTTCCAGAGGCAAATTTAACAGAATAGCTCCTGGTACGAGAGTATACAAGAGTTGGGTTTAATAAATTGATGACTCGAATTAAATTTAGCCATTTGACATCTTTTCTTTGTGAGGCGGAGGGGAGTCGATATTTCAAGAAGACTATAGTTATGCCGCCATTAGCCAAAAGATAAACTTCATATATTTTCAGGAGAGCAAGTGAAGAAGAAATTTTACAGACTTATCGATAGGAGTATATCAAAATTATTGGAGAAGTCAAATAACCTTTAGAGGAGGCAGTAATAAAAAAAATGTTATTCCAGATTACAATTTCAAGTTTGTCAATCCCCCCTTTGACTCTTCTATTAAAATAAAAAAAAATGAGTTTTACAAATTTCATATAAATTCTCAGCGGCAACAGTTTCTAAGACATGCTTGGCAAGATTAAATTATAACCTAATACTTAATAAATCCTTGAAGCAGCCCAAAAATACCTTCAAAATGTTGATAAAGATAAACTTATAAACTGGAATGACATCTACATCATGCTTGCAAAATCGTTGAAGATCAACAATGGCAATGTAATCAACCAAATTAAGCCTCTCCTTGTTTTAGAAGGCTATAAATTTTTGCATTTTCCCATGATGCAGTTTTTGTATCAGGAAAACAATAAATTTCCCTTTGAACAGCTCAAACACAAAGTTTGCAAGTGTCCCTATCAATAAAAATATGACTTGTCCACACTTCCCCTTATCTCAACGGAAGAATAACTCGAGAGAGACATTTCTGTTGATATAAATGACATGTAATCACTCCTTCATTATGCTCCCTATATCCTTAAAAGTAAAGTTCTTGGCATTGATCTATAAGGTCAGCTCCGGAAGGGTGGTTTTGTGTAGATAATTCAACTAAATAATTCAAAGAATACTTTTTTGATCGATATCTACTGCATGCATATAAATAAAGCCGTAGAGGCAATTGAATTCGCCAAGAAGATATTAAGAAATGTGTTAGTAGATACAAACATCATTAAAATATTTCACGACTGCAGACATGACTCTCTAGCCCTTCATTAATTTATTCAATCTTGCATTCTCAACATCGTGGATACCAGTGCCACTGAAACACTAATCAATCAATTGTAAGCCTATTAGCAATTAAAGAACTGCGAAGACAAAATAAGCAAGGCTAAAATCTTGATAAATTAGTGCAGTAATGTAAAAACGCCAGGTTTGAATGATATTCTGCAAAAATACAAGGCAAGTCATGGAATGAACAAGAATAAAGAGAAGTTCCATCGGATGTGGTCTCATGGATAAGTGGAATTATTTTGCAAGAGGCCTCTTGATCCTGACTACCGTGAATACTGCATTAAAGATGTGCTAGATCTACCAGAAATATACAATAAAATGCAGTTATTTTTAGCCAAATAAGCCATACATTTGTCTGAATGGATTAGCGCTAACTATGTCTATTACGGCTATTTGGGTACCACATAGTGCCAATAGTTAAAATGATTAGTGTGTTTATTCCTTATTTTGAATGAATATAGTAATGAAGGATACTTCAACTTATACAAAGATAATTAAATGGAGGCAAACACTAAAAACTTTCGTGATGTGGAGACAGTACAGTTGAGTGATTGCATTACTTGCATTGATAGCTGCTTGGATTACGTAGCTGTGGGCTGCATCGATGATTTCATATACATTTGGTAATGCACTGACGATTTAGGAATTCAGATCTTGCCACTTTTCAAAAGGAACCACTGTATACTCGTGGAGGGAATGCAATGGGGGTTATTGATATGGCATTTAACAGCAAATCTACACTGTTGGCTGTCAGTTGCATGGATTCTACCATCCGAAATTATGATCTCAATACGAGTAATTTGTTTATAAAACAGTTACTTCTTCTAACATCGAGTGTCAAATCATGGAAAATTGGAAGATTACTTTCATCGATGAAAGCATCGTCACTGGCGGAGACCTAGGTCGAGTCATCTTCTATGATGAAAAATCAAAAGAAAAGATAAAAAAGTTTGATACTGGAGAAGTATTCTTGACAGCGCTTGCAAAATCTTTTGACAGCAACTTCTTGGCAACCGGCAATAACAATGGAGACGTTTATATAGTAAACCTTGGATCTGCTAAGGAGAAAGTCGCCAGCCTTAAAGCACACTATAAACTCGTGCGAGACCTAACATTTCTAGAGGATGGTAGCAAACTATTAACTGCATGCGATGATGCTTCTATTAAAGTAATCGATATTTCCAGCTAAAAAGTAGTATCAACTTTAGAGGGACATAAACAGAGCGTATCTTCAGTGACACCACAGGCTGAAGGAAAATTAGTGTTCAGCAGTTCGTTTGATAAAACAATCAAGAGTTGGGATTTGAGGATGAAGAGTTGTGTGGGAACAGCAGTAACTTCTAACCCGCTGTGGGACTGCAAATCGATTGGAAAATACCTCTTGGCAGGAGGAGAGAGTGGGATTCTAAACCTTTATTCTGTGTAATGATCCAACTTATTGAATTTCGTCATAATTATACATTTCTAAGTAAATATTTAATTGCTAAATAAAATAGAATCATTTTAATAATCCACCCTGTACTCCTCTTCGACGAAAAGCAATGCCCAGTTTTTCTTCAGCCATGCGATATCGAGATATAGCCCCTACATTAATCTTTAAATACATATCCATTTCAGATGATTTGACTATAATTTAAAAGCCCATCTCAAATCTTCTCCCATGACTGAGTGCACACTTGTCCTAGATTATTTTGTTCTTACATTTATATTGACAGCTTAAATAGGTGAGGAACATGCAGTTAAACTAATGGCTGAGGCTCTTTTGATTCATTATTGACTAAAATAGAAAAATCTTTACAAATGTCAAGAACTTAGAGCTGCGGAAGATGACTTTTGCGAAATGAACGAAAATACGTAATACGATTGTTGGTGAGGCTAAGTTCCTTTAAATTTGGTGCTTGCAGTCTATTCAAACACTCGATGCTGATTATACAATTGGCACAAAAGCTGATATGCTTCAGGTTCACGAAATTAATATGAATCACCTTCTCAATGATAAAATTTTCTTGATTCCAATCTTAATTAAGGAGTTAATACCAAAAATAATCTTTTTTCCACTCATCTTAGTAATAAGAGAAAAGATTTGATCCCATTTCTGCGATTGAAACTTCTTTTAGTCTAAATTCACCAATAAAATACTGATAAACCATTCTTCAGTGTTATTCAGAGTATCAGCTATTATATTTCGGGTTATCATTGAGAGCTGCTTTTTGTTAACGTTAGGGGAGAATTCAGCTGCCTTGTACACTTTTTTGTTCATTTTAGAGCGTATGATTATTGAAACCAATTTAGTATAGGCTCATAAAGAAATAAACTTTTTAAGAAATATGTTAAAAGGGTCATTTTAATTTATCAAAAGGGAGGATAGAACTGCAATTCGTTATTATTTTGAATGAATTAGTTGTTGTTATTTATCTTAATTCGATAATTATGGGGGATAGTTTTTAAACAGTCAAGAAATATGGACTTTTAGGTATTGCTACTCATCTCACCCTCTCCTGGACATTTTTTATCGGCACCTATCTATTCGTCAACAGGACTGGCAAAGCGGGTTCCCTCATCAAATGGCTTCGGCTTTAAAACAAAATACCTGAGAAAGCAGGGTCATTAGTGATTGCAGGAATCATATACAAGGCTGTCATGCCATTGAGAATAGGATTGACACTATTAGTGCTGCCTGCAGTTATAAAATACAGGGGAGAAGAGGAAGTAGTTATTCAGCAATAATAGAAAGCAGTCCTTACTGAGGTATGATTTATGAGTTTCTAAAAATGAGATTAAAATGCAGGACAGAGCAAGAGATGGCCTAAATTTTTGTGGGAATCTATCAATATATAGTTTGTTTTCAATCCTATTTTAAATATTTGTCTCATCTTGTTGTTGAGATCAATTTCTTCCCCATTTTGGTTGGTGAGCTTCATCAAGCCTATATATTATACATCACAGTCCAGACTATTCTCAAAATATATAATTCAAATTAGTTGATTAAGATGAACCAGCAAAGATTCGATTAATTTTACTTAACCATCTGCAAGTAAGTAGGAGGAATTGAAGGATTCGTTCGCTCCTTTTTTGATTTCCTGTTTCGAAAGACTGACTTTTTCTACGAGTGTGATCCCGGAGATAAGATGGGTTTTCCTCCAGGCTATAACAAACAGATGGTACGAGGATATTGACTTAGATATATGCTATTATGGATCAGTTTCAGAAGGAACACTATAAGAAGATACCACAGAAGTCATTAGAAGACTTTAATAAAAAGGTAGAAGGTGCCAAAGTCGCTAAACAGCAGCATGAAACAGCTCAAAAAAATAAATCTAAAACTGAAAAAGTTGAGAAGAGGGAGTAACCTGTGAGTATCCCTAAGGAAAAGCCAGCAGAGCAGAAGAAAAAGGAAGTGGCTCCGATTGTTGACACTTATAATGGTGGAACTAACTAAAAATATAGTTGGAGTCAATAAATTCGTGAGGTGGAAGTTACTATCGAAATCGATCCAGCCATCACTTCGAAAAACGTTATTTCTTATTGATTTAGATCAGTGTTGATCTTAAAAACGATAGAGTCATAATCAAGAGAAAAACAGGAGAGGGATTAATATAGGGATAGCTCTATGAACGAATTAATGCCGGAGAATCTGTTTGGAAAATATAAAAATCCGCAGGAAAATCTTTCATTGTTCTGAATTTGGAGAAAGCGGAGGAGAAGATATGGAACACAGTCTTTAAGGGAGACCCATAAATCGATACCAGCAAAGTTAACAATACCAAACCACTCACTGATTTCGACGATGAAACTCAGGGAGCAATTCGCAAGATCATGTATGAGCAGCAAAGGAAACAGATGGGACTGCCCACCACAGAGGAGGAAAAACAATTATAAGCCCTGAAATTGGCCTGGAATGCAGAGGGATCTCCCTTCAAGGGTACACCTTTTGACCCCAGCAAGCTCAATTTGTCGGGCAATCAATTCCATCCATGATCGTGTATTTGCTGAATGAAAGTTTTATTTATATGCCTATCGACTTTATTATTGAAGGTGATAATTAATTATATATTTAACGATGAGATTTATTCGGCCAGCAATCAATAAATAAAACAGAGAGCCGAGCTCACAAGTAGGAGGCGATCGACCTTAAATCTAAAAATTGAGACACGAGTTGAAATCAGCACACGGACATATAAATCAGTTGAAATAGACAAATAGCAAATTGCTGCTTAGATTGTAAACCGCTGTAATGATTGATTTATTCAGTAAAAATAGATTCAAAATTTGCAAGATTTGAAAGAGGAACTGTAGTTTTTGAGAGAGCAGGAGACCAACTGCAAACAGCAACTGGATAACTACGTAGTCATCAATAGGAAATTAAGAGAAGAGTTATAAAGAAATTAAAAAGAAAAAAATGAAATGACAAGTCAATTCAACCATACCAAAACTCAGCTTCAGTCTGGAAGAGAGAAGGACATAAAGCAGGCCACCTATCGCTAACACTCATGCGAGAAGACTGTGGCTCCTATTGCTCGTTCAGCAACTTCAGGTTGGTAACAATCCATGCGCTTCAGTTCAAGTTCCTGCATAAGTAATAGTAGCGATCGTCCGAAAGATAACCATGTGACTACTCCGAAATCAAAAATGCGTATAAATATAGAATAACTGATGCCTCAAAACGCTCCCCAGAGGAAACGGGTATTTCTATGATATTGATCTGGATAAGCCGAGCTTTTAATAATAATGATTATAGCTTTAATATTTAATATCATAGAACTGTTTTATAAATTTTATTAAGATTGAAAGATATTATGAGGTCAGGCAAACTCAAGGGAGGTCTTAATATAGACGATGATGATGAAGTTAGGAAACCTGATTAACAGCAGAGTAACAGTCATCTTAGTTAGGTCTCGATAATAGGAAGAAAGGCAATTTTTAAAAGGATCTTGATTCTATGCTCTTTGGAGGCTTTGCTCCCCAACCAAGAAAACCACGTCCTGTTAAACCCTAAACTAAAGAAGTTCCAAAACCTGTCCCTCAGCCCGACCCAAATGCAAACAAGCCAGCTCCAACGAATCCGAATACATCAATTGTAGTAGTAAAGCCTGAACCTACAAAACCAGGCAAGATTGTGACTAAACCTGAATAAAAGAAAATTAATAACTATGTTGAGCCGAAGCCTTCCCCCAAAAATGAAATTCCCACTCAACCAGTTAGATATGATTAACCTTAAGACACTGATCAGATCTATCCGTATTCCAACAAGAACGGTTTTAATCGACCTGGATATGTGAGAAAATTAAAGAAGGTAGCGGAGGACTTCAAGTTTGCATAATAAAATGCCACCCTCCATTTTGCTTATGATACAATTAGACCTGTTGAGACTGATAGAGCCAAACAGCGAAAATATAATGACTCTAACTTCTCAGATTTCATTTTTCCTGCAAGCTCATTCTCACTTGGCTCTTAACACAAAAAGACAGTTTCAGTATGGAAAAAACCCAATGAATTTGCTAAGGCAATCATTTTCGGAAAATATATTGACCCGAACGATCTTCGGACAGGATCAATGAGTTCTTCCCATTTCTTGAGCACCCTCAGCGGACTTTCTGAACTTGAATTCAACATAAAACGATTAATCTAAGACCAGAAAGTTAACAATAACGGATTTTATCTTATTCGTCTCTTTATAAACTCAGTCTGGAGATATATTCCTGTTGACAGCTTCCTCCCCTTTATATAAAATGAAAATGTCGGAGTGTTGAGTAACGCTGACGCTGAATTTGAGCTTTCATCAGCTCTTATTGAAAAAGCATATGCTAAATCGTTTGGCGGATATGATGTTTTCTCCAGAATTCAGCCGAGATAATATTATCTTCGTGATTTAACTGGAGCTCCTGTCACCAAATATTCCATGTATTAATTGCTTGATTTAGAGACAACTATGACTTGAGCAACATTATCAAAAAGGCCATTGCCGCTGGTAAAGTGATTTTGGCAGTACCAAACGAGAGAATTGCCTCTTTAGGAATCAATCCAAATTACTCATACAATGTGATTAATTATACTGCCAAGGGAACTTTAGAATTAAGAAATAGTTGGGGAACTCTTGAGGAGAGATCCAAAATCAGCTTCAAACCAGAGGGCACTTTTGAACTCAGTTCAGGTCAAATGAGAGATAGTCTTAGTCACATCATTGTTGCCCATCTAAACCCTGCATACTTCACAACCACTACTCAATCTCGCCACAAGTATGGTTTCTATTCTTCCTATAACTTTAAAATTACCCAAGAAACTCATGGTTATTTGACAATCAGTCAGTGGGACCAAAGACTTTTCCCTGCGACCAGTGGATATGAATACTCTCCTTTCCACGTAATTTTACACAAGGTGGAATCTAAGGAGAAGAGTATCTTCATTAATACAGGTATAATTATTTTTATTTAGCTTTTTCTGCCAAATCGAGAAACTTGGATCTTGAAGTCAATCTTGCCCCTGGCAACTATGTTATCTTTTGCGCAGCCAACTGGCTTCATAAGGAACATAGCTACAATTTAACATTCTATGGCTCTGAAAAAGTATAATTCGAAAGGATTTACACTGAAAAAATTCCCAATTTGATCAGTCAAAGTTTTGAAGCCATCAACATTCAAAGCGGTCGAAGAACCTAACTCGGTAAAGCAATCAATCAATATTTCCTTTATCACCCCGAAAGTAATTTGGTAATTTTGACTGTGGAGAATACTAGTGATCGAGAAACCACTACGAGTGCTGATATGACCAGAGTTAAATTGGATCATTTGGCTCTTCTGACATCTCATAGCAATGAGGACAACTATAGCAATAAGATTGGAGTGGAGATTGAGGAATATAAGGGAATTCCAATCACTGACCGCAGATGGTCACTACTCCTCAAACCCCATGAGAAGCATACATGGATTCTTGCTGCTGACGAGCCTTATCATCCTGAAAATCCTAAGAATTGGGGCTTTAACTGATCTATATCTGCCTCAATAATCAAATTACAATTTATAATGGTGTCTTATCTTACTAACCGATAATTTTAATAATAAATTGCGAGATGAGCTACTACCTATAAGATCCTTATCGATATATTCCCAAGTGTTTCCCTTTTATCGATTCAAGTAAGCCCTACATGCGCTAGTACACTTCTACCAGAATCACATAAAAAAATAGGAGGATTGAAGGTGAGCTGGTGATTATGAAGCATTAGTATATGACCAAAGTTAGCGAAGAGAGTAAAAGCAATGAAATCAATCTGTTGAAGGTGAAGAATTTATACAATTCCTTAAAGGGAAATTCGAACGAAGAAATTGGAAGACTTAAATGCGAAATCTATGGGGCAAGGAAAAATAAAGAAAGCAATCTTAGAAGAGTATCTCATGACTTCCCCGATTTTATACAGCATAGGCATCTTCTGTAAAACAGGCAATAGCTCATGGGCAGTGAGACTATTAACTGATTCATGATATTGAAGATATATATATTGATAACTAATGCTTGAACAATTTGAATGTATTAATAATCAATTTAGTAAATGATGGTTTTCTACTCTGGTTACAATTTTCAAGAGAATGCATGTCACGAAGATGAGGATTATTGTGAATATCTTTAATATAATGAGGAAAGATTCATAATAATTACCAGCTATGTATTTTATCTTTTTGTTTTGGATGACTGAATCAAACAATAAGATGCCAAGAAGATTGCCATTGCTTGGATATTTTTTTGTTATTTAGAGTTTGCCAGATTAGTCCGGGTGGATAAAGCTAGTTTAATCATTAAATTTAATGTTATAAATCGAGTCGATAGTGCGATCTGAGTCTTTTATTTTATGTGAATTTTGCTATTACGTCACATCTACTTTGCAATTACTTAATTTCTCCTTCAAATTAAAATCTTCCTGTCCAGAGAGGTGATTAATAATAGGGCGAATAAGAGGAATTTTATGGATAGGAACGATAAGTATTGCGGGCAAAGGTGATTAGGAGTGAATAAAATAGGCATTGGATTTGGAGAGACAGTATAGCCTTTGATAAATTTCTTTCTGAAATTTTAATAACCACATCGACTATAATTATTATTATTAACTTAGGCGTAATCTCTGGAGGCTCACTATCTTTAGCATGAATAATTATCTTTCAATTCCAATCAAATAATTCAATGAGTACAATAATAAACACTCTAATTTATCAAATTTGGTAAGATCACCAAAAATTACTTACTTTTTTGTTAAGAAATTATAGTTTTCTAGCCTACTACCATCGTTCACTTTTAATGATGTAAAGTTTGCTGTTTTCAGCGTAGACTAGAGTCAAAGAATGCTTGCCTAGTCTGTTGATTGCCATTTTTTGCAGGCCTTATCTTCTAAATCCCTCCTCATTTAAATGGATTTTTTAAGCCCACACCTATACTTCTGTAATAGCTTCCATTTTTCTCATTTAGAACAGATCAATTTTCCAAAGATTCCCTATATTAGTTCCGATAATCTAAAATAACGCTATTTTTACAATTTCAGATAATTCTTAATTCCAAATTGCCACTGCCTGAGCCTTTTCAGTAAGCGTGGTGACGGACTCCTTTGCGAAACTGATGTGTTTAATCAAAATTAAATCACCTAAAAAGCTGCATATTAATTTGTATACCTATAGGCCAGAATTCGATCATAGTCAGTTCTGAAAATAAAAAAAGATAAGGGATGGATGATTATCTCAGTAATCTTTTATTCGAAGAAAATACTTTTGATTTCGAAATAGTTAAAGATAGTTAAGCTGCTCGCACTGATTTCTGTAATATAGATTTTATTCTACTCATCCAAAGATATTATCATCCCTCTTTCGTTAGATGCCAACTGCAGAATTCTGGATTTATGCTGATTAAACTGCGAGCAAAATTAAAGTTGGAACTTGTTTTTGTTGATCATGAAAACAGAGCTGATATTAGTATTTGAGTATTCCTCGCTCATCTCTTGCTTGCTATTTTTATAAATGTACAGACGCTTTTCCTCAGAACAGATAATAAAATTTTAATAAATCGCGAAGAGCTCGCATCGGTGCTTGAATGGGATAGACTACCCGCCTTAGAAACAATAATTTTGCCACATATTTTTTCTAATTTCGTAGGTGATGATTTCTGTCGATTTTTTCTTGTAGACAAGCAAGCACATGTGCTTTTTATCCTCAATATCTGTGATTTACCAAATCCTTAGGTTTCCTCCTTAAAATTATCCTGCCACTGATGAGTAGTCCTTTTCTCCATATTTTTATTATTCATACATCCTTATTTGCTTTTAGAAGAGGAAAAAAGTAAAACGCTTGTAAAAATATATTTGCAAGACCTTACCATAATCGACTCCTCTGTTCAGCCTACACACCTCAATTTTCATTGTCTTATGAAGAATTGAGTCGAGATAATTTCCCTGAAATTTTGAAGAAGAATGATTGGTATTAAAGAGAGGAATGGGCACTTGTCCAAATTATTTGAAAAGTTGAACCGAGCATTTGTCTTTCTCGCAAAGATATTTCTCAAAAGCTTCTATATAAAGATCTCCTAAAAATAGATTATCTGCTTTCAAAGCATTCTATTTCTTCGCGTAAACTCCAAATATAAGGTCGATCCACTGATGTAGACCTGTAGTGACAAATTCGCTCTCTAAAATTTTACGCATCTTAAAGATAAATTCATATTAATCTCGAGCCCAACAAGGCAATACGACATTGTTTACAATATCTCTGTTCTGTCTCAGTCCTAAATTATAATAGCTTCTATTTTTCAGAAATTATGGAAAGTTATAAAACTAAGGAATTAGCTCCTTGAAATCAGCGGGACAATTCATCATAGATTGATGGATATCTTTGATGCTGTAGAATAATCGATCAGCCGTATCAAACTGCAAACTTTGAAGTTAGTAATGTTGCGAAGTAAATGGGTTGACCCTAATAAGAAAGTTACAAACAATGGCTCGATTGGAGTAGAAGGATCCGTAAAGAAAATTGGGAATTGGTGTTTAAAACCTCTGGTCTTTTTTTTATTAGAACCTCTTTTTAATAGACTACCACTTATTTTTGCACAATTTTCCCACGGGAAGAGAGAGGTCCCGAAAATTTTAACCATTCGAAAAAAAAGATGCAGTCATTTATGTGTTGAAGTTGGTCACCGTCCAAGGGAATATGTAGTACTGCGAAAGGTCATTGAAACTGCGGCCAGTTAGATCATTAAGTTTCATTAAATACTGATAGTTATTCAGTAATCCAATTTGCCATTTTTACATCATCAGCTTCGCCTCTTCAGCAAGTTTTTCACGAGACAATACCTTCATCTATTTTTAGAGCAAGTAAAGAAATACTTGGCGATGATCTGCTCGAATAAATGAAAATAAGTAACTTCTATTTTTTGTGTGCAATTCAACTGCCAAATCATGGTATAGGTACCGCTTGACGATGGCGATGCATTTGTTTGAAAGCTCTACTTCGAATGTAAAATTTTATCTGATGCATTCGTCTTCTGTTCGCTTTTAGCACTCAGAGGCAAATATTTTATCATAGAGAGATATTTGAATCGTCTAATTTTAAACAAAACTTAATTTCTTTTGAGAAACAGTCACTTTTCCTTGATAAATCTTTGCAGAAGTAATTAGCAGCACTTTAAATCTGTTTTTATGACGGCTCATTTATTTACTTGGAGTTGATTGACGCGCTAAACTCAAACATGAGGCAGGTTCCTTCCGATATAGGGGTGCATCATCAAATATTGACGACACTGACTCACTTTAATTAAACTAAAATTTATCTGAAAAGAGACTGTTACTCCTTACACAACTACCGGCTTTGATCATTCTGGGTAGTTCTAATTGTGGTTTGTTATTGTCTTTTTTCAGCAATATCTTTTAATTCTCAGGACCAGTACCTTAAAATAAGCTGTAGTAGATTTATTTACCGATAAAGGCTGACCAAAAATATTTATTCTTGTCAACTACCTTCGACCAAACCTTTTCCACCTTCAATAAATTTAAATTTCTCTCTTCGACAAATTTAATATACATACTTCTGGATTCTTCTTTAAAATCAAATTTAGGAAAGGTTGGCAACTACTTACTTCTTTTCCTCGATCTCTTTGAAAGTTATTGCTCTTGAATGGGTATTATTTTATATTGTTCAAGATAATCTATATGCATAAACAAGTACATTTTGATAGATTTAAAAGCTGTTTTTATAAAAAACAGTGGTAATTTTTAAGTTTTTGCACACTCTTTATTTCGAAAGTACTGATGTGATTCATCACGCATTTTATATTAATCTTAAAATTTTATACATGTCCTTCCGCCTCTTATTGGCTTGATATCTTCAGAAAATTCATACAGTCTCGAGATGTTATATGAGTCAAATAAAAATCTAAACATTTTATGATGTTTTATCGATCTAATATCGCCTAATCATTAATCAATTATTGACTTTTTTATATGTTCGTCCTCAATATAGAGGAGGGAGTTCACAAAAATAGACGAAGCTGGGCTTTCATTGAACATTTATTTAGTTTTTTGTGCTAATCCTTTCAGAGAATAGTGATAAGTCAGCAGATTCAATTTTTATATTTTAGAGTTGGAGAAATTATGACATAAATTAAAATTTTTGAGAACTGATAAACCTTCTTAGCAATTCAAATTTTCACACATTGCCAAAATCACAATAATTTTATCGCTTATCAAATCCTCCTGAACTGTGCTATCAATTCCTTCTTGAAATTTTGATGAGGCTGTAATTGCACTGACTTCTTTAATTTTCAACTCAGTTATTTTTAGTTCTGCTTCTATAACGGATAGCAAATCCTTAATTGATAATTCTTTGATTATATAAATTGTGAGTCTCACATCAATGGTTTTAAATAATTTGTGATGAGATAAATAGATATGGGCGAGCGATCTGGCCTGATCGTAAGAAAGACATTTCAAAGGAAGTAGTTAATAGATCTATTTCAAGTTTTATATTTTTTTGTTATTTGATTAAAAAATGATCTCACTTGTATTCACTGATGAATTCACGACTTCGAAGAATTGTTTTTGCCACGCGACGCAGGTAATTTATGATATGCCCTTCTCTTATAATAGTATTATTGAGTAAAGAAGAAAAGGCTTGAGAGAAAGAAGTTCGTAGGCCAAAAAATATAAATTTTCTTTAATGATTTGCACATCATAAAACTCAAACTCTTTTCCTCCCTTGTGAATTTTAATCTTCTTGCAATCATAATAATTTTATTAATTTTAATATATCTGGCATACTTAAATGATGCATTTTATTATTTTTAAAAGCTTTTCCTATTTTCCAATCCAATCCGGCAGTGACTCCCCCAGCTTTCTTGCAAAAAATGAAATTTACATTGAAAAAGTCAGATCAAAAATATCAATACTGTTATCTCTTCGATTAATTGTACAGCTCAGAAGTTTTAGTAAAAATTAAATAAATTCATAGTAGAGATCGATTTCAATCTTCTATTGGAGTTGCTCATCTAGTTCTTCTTCCACCAAACTTATAAACTCAAAATGAATCTTTAAAATCTGATCCTTATCCGAGAAAATATAGGCTCCATCGTCCTATCGATAGTAGAGGGCTGTTTATAATAAAATCCTTTGACAATATACGTGAATTAGCTTTATATAATTATTTTGGTAATGTAGCAACTTAAAAAGCTCTTTAATCTTCATGATGATAAGCTTTTGATATTACCAACCAAAATTTTTCCAAAAGACGAAATTACAAAGAATTTACAATTAATCCTCAGAGTTATTGCCTCCTCTGATATGAAGCACTCTCAGCAGCTCGAGAATTGCCAGGGCGTTTTGACTTTCACGGCTGGCTTGCCAGCAGAGACATAAAATAGCATTCAGCCTTTCTTCTCTTTCGATTGGTGTCAGTTTTTGATGACTGACCCTTTTAATCTAAACAAACTCTTCCAAAAGTTTAATCACAATTCTGATCATTCCAACAATATCTTAATTTTTTTTCATCTTTTTGATGGCATGAGAGATAATCATCAAGAATATGTCCATATCTCCAACTGCTCTAATTAGATCAGTAAAAGATGGCAACATCCTTTTCCGAATAAATTTATTAGTTTTGTCCAGGACATCTAATCTAATGCATTCACCATTTTCTTTACTTCTATTCGAATATATTTCTAAGCTTAAAAGTGAGCGAATTGAAGTTCCAAGCTTACCATCTTCATCTCCTATGACTAAAGTCGATGGATTATCGATAAACTTAGGCAATGTTAGGATGTTTTCTGGAGAACTATTGAGGCTAACTTTAATATCATTCGCATCAAATTATATGTAAAAAGTATTTGATCTATTTTGATGCCATGTTACATAAGATTGTGTCTTTGCCCAGATGACAGACTTTGAAACTTTTAAGAGTACTAAAATTGCTTATCCTTCAGTAATATTTCTGATAGTGATCCACAACTAATTATTTCTGTTTTTGTCTTGAACCATAAAAAGCATTTTTTCTTCTTTAAAAGTCTTCTGACAATTTTTTAGTTAAATTTCAATAAAGAATTGATGCCTATAGTTGATGGGTATTTTGAAAAATGATTTTTTTGATAAAAATACCAAGCAATCTCGAGTATCGTGGTATATTTTTAGAGAAATACTCATTATTTCAAAAATACTTTTCCATTTATTTATGGGTTTTTAATCGCTTGTTACTTCAAGCTCTCGAATGAGTAGTTTGACTGTCTGAATATCGATTTTATAATTTATCATCTCCACTATTATTTTTTTGGATAAATCCTTCATGTCTTAGTATGTAATATACATGCTGAGAAGAGAAGAAAATAGTTTTTCCCATATCATCTCGTACTCTCGAATTAAATCATTTTCTTATGAACGCTGT
>Ga0302280_1002092_pt1 | contig 15734 bp, 6 predicted proteins | sample III_Fen_E1_1_FD_198771 | JGI IMG/M metagenome (GOLD analysis project Ga0302280, IMG submission 198771) | Peat permafrost microbial communities from Stordalen Mire near Abisko, Sweden - III_Fen_E1_1 | ecosystem: Environmental > Terrestrial > Soil > Wetlands > Permafrost | place: Sweden: Abisko... | reverse complement strand
TTGTTGGGCGTGTGGAATACGCAGTAAAAACAACCGTAGAAAATCCTCTGAGTTCAACTGCTGATGAGCGGGGATACTCTCTGAAAGAGACAAGATGGCATTGCGATCAAAGTAACCAAGGAAAAACTGGAGGTTGTACTTATTGAGTAGATTTGCATGCTGTTGGGAATAGCCGACGATGTTATCGATGATGCGGTCCGCAATATTACTGTGGTTCATTTTCTATTATAGAAATAATTCATTGTGGGCAAATTCAAACAAAGGTGGAATAATTGATTGATCTGCGACTAGTATGATTTTAGATTTTACAAGATATCTGAAGAGCAGCCATAATATATAATAATGGAGGATTAAAGTAAGGTTGAACCTTACCCGCTTTAAATAGATCACAGAAATTAGCAAAGCAGACTCACAGTTAACTATTCCCTACAAAACTACCAAGCAATACCCCCCAATACTCTTGATCATGGAATTTGGAAAACTCTTGCCCGCGAATTGACTTCCATGTTCTATAAATTTAGTTTTGTTCTCATTCCACGTACCTCAACAGACTCCATTAAACTCAAAAATTGGGATTTATGGGGACCTTTCTTTATGTGCCTTATCTTTGGAATCTTTATCAATGGTAAATTACACTCTACTTAGACTCTCAACAATTATTAATTCTATTCGGAGCAGTATTCGGAGGAGCTATTATCATAACTTTCAATACTCGTATTTTGGGGGGAAACATATCGTATTTTCAAAGCGTATCGATTCTAGGATACTGCATGTTCCCACTTTTTATTATACTTTTAATCTTGAAGATTCTGTCACTTTTTGGAGTGACCTCAATGGGAATAAAGCTTATTGGAGTGGTGGTATCAACCATTTGGGGTGTCCTCTGTAATTATAAATTAATGCAGCGGCTCAAGTCTTTATAGCCTCCAACATTGCAGCCTCAAAGCGATTTGTGTCACTTTACCCGGTGTGTTTGTTTTACCTGTTCATTGGACTATTGGTGCTCTACATGTGAAAGTGTTATTGATTTATATGGATGTCGAATGGTTGTGATTTTAAACTCTAAAAGTACAGGTATTTTTAGGATGAGAGTATATGATAAAACAGGGCATTTTGATATAAAATTAACTTTTTTAATATAATAACTATCCTTTGCAAATATTGGCCCACAAATATCGAGAAATAGAGTTTTTGCTCACGTCCATTGAACTTCAATTTTTACAACAGTTTAGGGAGCTTAATAATTCAAATGCACAAATGTTTGTAACGACGCATTTAATTTAAAAATAAACCATTTGGCATCGATAGCCCTCACTGATGTTTATAAGATGGTCGAATTGATCAGGTCAAAGCTTTATGAATTCTAAGCTAATAATTTTTAAAGTTTGCCTTTATAATTTATTCATGCTTCTCAAACAACCTCTACAAAAATAGGAACACTATAACTATTCGCAAAGCTTTTCTCACATGAAGCGTCGACACCCTGACAGCCATCCCAACCAATTCTGGCTTAAAAAATCAATTTTTAATCCTTCTCTCGATTTGGAGGAATCTTATGTCTTTAGGGGGAACATTTCGGCGGAGGACATTCCGACAGTCGATGTCATACATTTAAGCAAACATTGGATGCTTCTTCAAACCCCAAAATTAAACCGTAATTTTTTCCACCGTCTCAATGCTGAACACTATTAAAATCCTTACTAAGAATTACTCAAAATATTCATAAATTTTACAAGTCTCACTCACTTTTATGGATTTTTTAAGCCCACTGTTGGCATGATTTTCACCAAAGGCTATGAGGTGAAAGTATGGATTAACGAAGATATTTTTTCTAACTGTCCAATGATCGAATTGGATTAGGGCATCAAGGGAGAAAAGGACTTTGTTGCGTTTTTTCTTGCTATAGTTGAAGGCTCAATGGCAAACTGGGAAAAAACTGACTATGTTATTACAATTAATGATACTCTACGCCTACTCGAGTGGAGGACCAAAATTTCTCGAGGAATGAATGCTGTTTTCACTAGTAAAAAAATATGCTGCAAACCATGTAAATCAAGATAATCAATGGATCCATATTAAGTTGGAAATCATAAAAAAATGATGTAGTGTCCTTCAATGGAAGGGGTATAACTCCGACAAAGCTAAGTTTGCTAATCACCAAGTATGAACGCTAGATTGGCTATCATTAAGCATCACACAGTACAAAACGACGAAAGCAATGAAAGAATATTTGAATAGATAAGTAACCAAACCATAATTCGCTCGAATACTTTGAATAGTAAGGTTGGCTAATTCAATGGATAAATCCGCAAAACAAAAAAGAATTTTAATCTTTCGTCCACTTCTAGCACTTTAGGACATTTCAGTGAAAAGTGGCGGTCGACCATTAACAAAAAAACTCGTAATGATGGAGTTCCGAAAGTTGACTGTCAAAGCAAAGAAATATCAATTTCTTCTTCAACTCAAATTATTTCATAAGTGATGAGCATCTAAAATGAGCTTGAAGGACTGTTTTTTGATGAGGAGGAAGACAAATAACTATCTTTTGGTGCTGAAGGCAATCGTGAAGAACTGTAGAGGATAGCAGAAGAGATGGAAGAAGTGCTAATATGGTGATATTAACTGCTATGACTATCCTATTTTCATTTATTTATGGTGATAAGTCACTATTGACTTAGATTTAATTTATTTATATTATTGATGTCATTCCAATTGAACGCGACTAAATCCTTCCCCAAGATCATATGCATCGGCAAAAACTATCTTAAGCATGTCAAAGAAATGGGGGGGACAGAAGTTCCCACGACTCCTGTCATCTTTATGAAGCCTTGGTCAAGTATTGCTTATAATCCAACACACCTCCCTCTTTCCTCAGTTAAATTTCATCAAATCGATCATGAGCTTTAACTTGGAGTTTATATCAATAAGGCTGGAAAGAATATACCTTTATAAGAAGCAAGATCTTACATTGGAGGGTATTTCATTGGAATTGATTTTACGGATCGGGGTAAGGTTGATAATATTTAGATTTTCAAAAAGAGGCTAAAGCAAAGGGTCTACCATGGACTCTAGCCAAATCTCAAGATAATTTTTGCCCGATATCCGAACTCATTCCCAAATAAATCAATCCATACGAAATTGAACTTGAAATGAAAGTATTTATGCTTTAAATCAGGTGAACGGACTAACAAAGCAAAAGGATTTCGCTGGTAAAATGCATTTCAAAATCGATGATATCATCAGCTATACAAGCAAATTCATCAAATTAGGCTAGGGTGACCTCATTCTAACAGGTACGCCCGATGGAGTTGGCCCAGTGGGAAGTGGAGATAAAGTAGAAGCTTTTGGGCGAATCGGAAATAAGGTAGTGGCTAAGCTATAGTTTGAAATTAGCGAGTGATTTATAAAATATATATCTCTCTCTATTAATAACAGAATATGCAGCAAGTCGCTAGCTTTTCGGATTTGGACAAATAAGATGAGTCTTTCTAAAGTTTGAGTTCGTCAGGGCCTAATTATAGAAAAAGTGCAATTGTTTTTGCGGAGGCGGGTAGTCAATTGAAGAGACTGTATCAAATTTACAAAGATAATGATGATAAGATGAAAATCCTAAACAATCAAAACGATGAGTTATAGAAGCATATAGTGCAAATTGAACACCTTAACCGTGAAAGTTCGTGCATAATAAATTTGTTAAATGATTCCTGCGAAGAAGAAGTTTAGTTATCTAGAATTATATAAAAATACGATAGCAAGAGAGGGAATAGATAAAAATAGATTGCCAGTTTATAGTATATTTATTAACATCTAAAACGCTTAACCTTTTAATAAAATATGCTTAGTAATGACAACATGAACAATATCTTAAGCACATGGATCAGAACACATCGCAAAGTGGTCAGCTACAAGTCAACAACTAATCACGTAGTCATCCTATCTTTTGAGAGAAAGAAGTCATAGTCTATCTACACCATAAGACTTATCAATAAGAGTTATTTATTAAGAAAATTGAAGACTAAATCAGCCTCAATCATTTTAATCGCAAATGAGCACGATCTATTGGAAATTAATTAATAAGATTCATAGAATTTATAGGAAAAAGTGTCAACTTTAGAAATGGAGATCAATATTATGAAACTCATCACCATTTCCTATTAGTGTAAGACCTCCCTTCAGCTTTGCATATTTTCTTAGAAGCTGAATTAGTTTTTTATTTATGAGGAAGCTTCAAGAATAATTAGAGTTAACTGGAATGGCACTGTGGTTGATAGCATCTAGTTGGATGCTATTGATACAGTCATTTTGCTGGAATAAAGATAGAACTAATTGTTGATTGGTACAAATTAAGGTATCGTGAGAGTATATTCTATTTCTGATAAAATGCAGTTAAATAGCATTTATAGTTGCCTTTTAGGATAAATAAAAGAGATAGACCTTTACTATCTGCCAGAATAGACAGCGGCTGGCAGGATATATTTTATTAGCGACAGTTTTGTATATCAATTTGACCGTACTTTACTAAAAACAACAAAAATAATTGAGATAAAAGCTGCTAAATGTATATCAACCTTAGGCAATTATCTAATAGACAAAGATCACATCTATTGCATAGCTTGCAAAAGTATCCTATCTGTAAACGTAGATAAGTTTGAAATATCAGAAGTTCCAAAATTAGAAGAGTGGTATTCAAACCTTAACTTCCGTAAGGAGTCAATTTAAAAGACAATAATTGAGATACAGTTTTGTTCTCAAACTTAATAATATTCAGTTATTGTTGCAGATAATCAAGGCAGCATTTCCCTGATTCATTTTTGATTAGTATTTTATTAACAGCTTCATAAATCATTATCACGAACTCTGCACGTAAAGACTAAACAGCTCCATTAGGCCAATTGTCGCCAGCACTTGTCCATTGTATTTATCAACGCACACAATAGCATTCCTTCGGCTCATTACTATCTTCCATATTATTTCCTTTGTGGTGTCTTACAGGTTGAAAAATCGGTATTATGGTATCTTAGAGTTATCCTTTTGGGCCTTCAAATCAATGAAATCTCCAACCGTCATCCAAAGCTGTATAAAGGAAATCTTACTTCATTGAGGGTCCAGCCTTTAAGAATGTCACGAAAATCCTCACGAAAAAGCATTCCAGAAAACCGATTGTTTTGATCAACAACATTAATCCAAAGACTTCTATGAGTCTCAGTGAGAAGTTTAAATGCATTTACCAATTTTTCCTCTCGATAAACTGACTTATTTTTGAGACAATTATCCTCTAAGAGGGAGCGAATTGGTACACTGGAATAGACTTCAGTGGGTGATTAATTGGCGATGCGAAGCAGATAGAGGAGTATATCTTTGAAGTTTATGATGGAGATCATCATCCTCGAGTCAACATCTTCTATTAAAATTCTGTGAATCTTCTACAAGATCATTGTGAGCACGATATACGATAGTTTGGCTTATTTAACCACTGATTTGAGCCGAATATAGCTTTTCCGACTTGAGTCTTACTTATTCAGTTAGTTTATGATTTCACCAATTGATTTACGTCCCAATTCCAGCATTAATTGCATCAGTTGTTCCCTAATTTATCGCTAAAAGTACTTGTCGATTGGCACAACTTCCTCATCACGTAGCTCTTCAAAATTAGTGAAATCTATATGATACAAATGCTACTGACCGCTTGTTTGCGCACTAAGCATTTTACAGTGTGATTAATTAGTCGAATAATATCGACAGTGGTCAGCATCCAAATCCATTTTGATTATGTTTCATCCCATACTAGTAGCTCTTCGATGTCTTAATTGATGAAAATGTTAATAGCTTCTGTTAAAGGTACTGATTTGTCAATGGAGGACATGGCGGAGTTGATGGGCATGCAGTCATAGGCGGTATTCGAAAATAAGATATCCGTAATAAGTGTCTTAAGCGTTTCCTGAGTTATTGCTGTGTTACTAGTTTGTTGATGCTATTGCTGCTCTGCAGGTATTCTCCATTCTATTCATTATTTTCAATATCCATCTGAACAATTATAAACTAATATTCCAAAAATCACGGCAAACAGTAAAAATAAGATATAGAATATCATCACTCGCTGTTGCAGCGAATTGTACAGGCCTACGTCTTCATCAATTAGTATTTGTACATGCCCATCATTTTTTTCTATGAAGTCACAAGCTGAAGTTTGAAGGCTACTTTTACTTAGAGCAATTACCGCAACAGTAAATATATCAGCATCTGATTCGGTAAGGTGTGAATCCCTTCAATTGTGTTAATCATCTCCACAGTAACCTCTTTGGTGTTTTAGATCACTTATTTTATCACATTACGAAATTGTTGTTAGTAATCAGCACAGTCCTCTGATCTGTATTGAGGTAATACACAAAAAAATAGCTTCTTATAGGGACAATTTTTGGTAACCACTGCCTTGTAGAACGTTTCTGGATGACACAAGATATACTGCGCATATTGGTAATAATTTCGATGGTTTTGTCAGCATCGCTCGTGTAGTCTCGTAAAGGATCGCAATGATGAATATTTTTCAGTTCGGTAATCACCAGCAAACTTTCACTCCGGTTTTGTTTGTAATGGCCTGCTTAAGATCACAGATACCTAGAATGAGGTGCACGATGCAATTTAAACCCAGATTAATCTGCAATTGCACGGCGTTTTTATAGGTATCGACAGTCTATGTGCCCTCTTCCTTTTCGAAGCTGTTGGTACAAATCGTGCCCATTAATTATTTATATTAAAGATAAATTGATAGGAATAACTCAATCAGAAATCAGTAAATAGAAGCTGCTATTCTTTACTGATTGGGTCGTTTTGGTTCAAAGGAGTGTCTGCGATTTTATCGAACCAACAAATATCCATATCGTTTCTTAAGGAAGGCACCCAAGGAGCTGCAATACGCCGCTAAAAGACAGTCTTCCAATCAACACCTTTAAACCATTAGTGATTCTTCACAGAATTTCCATTCTAAATTAAATCATCGTTACATCTTTGACTCCCATCCGACATTTAATCTCGGGGTTCAATAATCTTTTTATCAGGTCTTTGGACTGCAAATTTAAAAAGGCAGGAAACTCGATAACTCCTTTCAATATCTTTTGATAAATGCCAAGAGGTTTCATATCATAGAACGGAGGATGACTGCATAATTAACGACGTACCCCGTGAGCAATTAATAAATCAATATACCAAGGGCCCACCAGTCAGCACTTTTTCCATAGCCCTCCCTAGAGCCAATTATTATCTCAGGAGCAAGATATTCAGGTGTACCACATAATGTAAATGTTCTATCGTTGGCAAGTTTTTTTGCGAATCCAAAATCTGCAATCTTTATATGTCCTTATTTATCAATTAGCAAATTTTAAGGTTTAAGGTCCCTATAAACTATATTTTTTTCATGCATGTAGCAGATTGCAAGTAAAATTTAGCAGACATAAAACATGGAGATATCGTTGCTAAATCGACCATCCTTGCGTAAGCGGTTGAATAGTTAACCTCCTGAGCAGAATTCAAAGATCATATATATGAAAATTTAATCTTGAAAACTTGTCTTGAGGGAGTATATAAAGGGGTGGTTTAGTTATGATAGTATTTTTTTTTACAGTTTAATGTGCTCGACCTGTTTTAAACTTATGATGTGGGATTTAGAAATTTGTTTGAGAGCCAACACCTACTTGTTTTATGTGACCACCTGCTTTACTCTCCCAAATGTTCCTGCTCCTAACGTTTATGTAATTTCGTATTTAGAAATATCTTTCGGGTAACGGCTCTGAGAAAAATGGCAGTTAAACTTGGAATTAGTGTGTTATGGCTGTATATTTAGAGGTTAATGGGCTTCTTCCTCCTGACGTTGGCGTTGCAACTTTTATAGTTTGTTAAGCAGCAGATTGAATTGTTAGTTATTCATACTTAAGCTAATTTATTAGTATAAATCAAACAGATAAATAAGAATCATCAATAATTAATGTTAATATCATCATTAGTGATTTAAGCATTAATATATTTAAATATCATTGTTTGTTTATTGACTTCTCATCAACAAAATTAGCAGGAACTATTCCACTAACGCTCTTAGGGTTTTATTATTGTAAACCCTTATTGCTTGGAAATCATCTGCCTTTAAAGCGGATAACCAAATTAGTTTGCGCAAACTGGATCACTATTTAAAATATTCGACTGTTTTACAAAAGATTCAATTTGTTTGCTTTGTATTCCCATTTAACTATTCTGAGAAGGAATAGCCGTTAATAGTTAGTTATAGTATCGAGAATGATTCCTTACATAAGAAATTGACTCAGGAACCTGCTGTGTTCTGCCAATTTGCTCTCTACTTTATAATTATTTGATCTTGGACTGAAGCTAAGAAATTTTTGTTTAATATTTTGATATTTTGATACTTTTTTAAATGGGCTGTAGATTACTTGCTTTATCATCATTATGAATTTTGTGTTGTTAAAGATTTGCTATTTAATGGCGAAGCATTAAGCATGTCCTTTGAACTTATAATTTCGCTTCCTCCATCCTGTGTAACTGCTATCTTTTGGATAGGTCTTATTTTAGAGATAATTGATGCAATTCCTGCCTTTTTTCCTACTATTTTCTCGCAATTAATTGATAGAGTTGGTCGCTATCTTTAGTCTATATCTTTAATACATCTTAATTTGATTTTCGTAATTCTTAAATTTATCGCCTTATGCTCGCAAATTATGATCTAAGTTGATGGGTAACATCTTGCTCAGGCTTATTATCAATTAGATGCTTTGCATGTTGTTTATTGTTATCGATGGGCTTCGTCAAGGGAAAGTGACAGCATAGATGAGACTGTTACGAATGATGCTACCAGTGCATATTTTCATTCAATCGTTGTAACCTGTCAGCTTTATAATTTAGCTGGTAATTTTACCTTATGTGCTAGACTCCATCTGTCGACTCATGAATTTCCTTTCGGCTTTGCTTCAATTTTTATACAATTTGCTTTAAAATATTGGCTCTCTCCAGTTGTGACTTACCAGTTGAGTTTTATCTCGCTCCTCTATTCGCTATTATGATTCTTTTAGAGTTTACTTGGCCGATTTTGGCCTTTTATTCCAACCACTCAAGGCGACTGGTTCGCTCGCCTAAGCTGTTAACTTGAAGCAAAGGAAACTTATCTCTTCTACAATCTGACTGTTCCATCTTGGCTTAAAATACTCTTTCTCGTTCTAAAGAGATATTGTGAACTTCAGGGAGCAATCGTCTATGTTTCGATTGTGAAAAATTAGATTGGCGTCTGTCATCGAGAATTGATCCATAGTCCTTGAGTTTTTGCCAGCACCACAAAAAATGATCGAATAGTTTTAAGCTCATTATTTTTTCAATCATTTCGGCAGAATATACTATTGAATCTTGAGAGTGAGAGAATTGATAATTTTCATCTTCTTCGTTGAGTCCAGATTTCATGAAACTTTGTTATGATACTGATGGAGCAATTAGGATTGCCTAAGGAATAGCCAGTTCATTCAGGTTATCGTCGAAAAATTCAGTATCGATTTTAAGATCTCTCTTTTTATGCATTTTTATTTCTGAACAACAGAATTCACTATTCTTATTTAAAAACGCAGACTGATTACGAAATTGTTTGTCCTTTTTTGCGGAAATAGAACAAATAAAATATATATAATGGACTGACCGTAGTGATTAGCTATGAATTATTGTTTAAACTGAGACATATAATAATAAGGTAATAAATCACCTTTTTCATTGTTAGTTTTTAGTTTCAGCCAAAGATCGGTTTTTATTAGCTTCGTTTTGGCATAAATTCTCATAAGATTGAAAACTCCAAGCATTCCAAGAAGGCCAGTTACTTGTAAAAGAGCTGCTTACTGGAGAAAACGGCTGCATAATTATCAAAAACGAGGAGGCTGGCAGAGCAGGGCCTAGCAAACCTTAACTCCAAGCCCCATTTCTCTATTCTGAATGGTTTATGTTATCTGAAGGTGAGTTTTCAATATTTTGTTCAGGCTAATTTCTATTTTATCTCAATGTTTCATGGATTACTATGCTTGGTGAGGAAATAGGGTCTTGCATGGAATTGTTTGATTCTTAAATAGAATGCTAAGAATTCACTTTCCCAGAGAGTTATTAAATTTATTTTTTCAATTTGGGAATGAGAATTTGGACAATTTATAACTAATCCAATTTTTATTCTTTTGAACGATGAAACCCATTGATTAAAGAGTTATACCTGTTTTTTACCATATGCTCAGTGCGGTGATCACTCAGCAAGCGGCAAATGTTTGACCATTTGCGTCCTTGAGTCAAAACTGTCTCCAAAAGTAGTAGGTCTTCTTCAGGAACCCATTCAGTTTTTACTTTATTTGTGTCCAAATAATTAAACCAGTGCTAACGGCATTGCTTTGAGGTTTTATAATATTTTCCAGAAGTTTAAAAGAATATCAACCTTGATATCTAATTCCATTTTCCCAATTTTCCATTTCTAAATATTTCTATCGTTTACATCACATTTTCTTTGAGTATAGACTCCTCCTTGTTTGTCCAGTACACTCTCTGTGCGTTTTTTTGTATTTGGAAGGCCTAAAATTTCAGGAGAAGAGCGTTTTTGTTAAAAAATATGGTTGAAAGTTGTTGCCATTCTTATTGGTTCTGTATTAAAATAGCATAATACTAATTGATCGTAATTTTTATTGAGATGGTTGCAAAATAAAACACTAAACCAGATAAACAATTTTCGCTCATTATTTGACCATTCAGCCTTTTCTATCGATTTTTGTCTTTAATACCTATATTGTTTCAGTATTACTCTTTTTCAATATTAACATATTTCCTTAAAAATTTTTGATTGCTAATTTCATACTTTCTAAGCATTTTAGAAGTAAGTCGAGATCGAAACTTCTTTTAGAGTTCATGCAGATTTATTTTTCCTTTATTCTGGCTGATTACATCACTAATCATTTAAAATCTGGTTTGATTCATGTTAAATAATGAATATAATCAGAATAACAATTTAGAAGTTTTGATCTCAACTACAATATTATAGACAGACCTAACGGCCCGTGCAATAGCTCGACGTAATGGAATCATGGACCATCTTGTTTATAAGAATTATTGGAATCGTGTTTTTTTACACCTTTTTATTTATATTAATTGGGATTAGTCAGTAATGGCGAATTAACCAATAAACCAGTTTTAATATGACGGCTTGCTCGCCTCACATTGATAAAATCAATGAAGACCTTGAAAAGATGGAAAATAAGTTAGCAATGAGATCGGCATCACTGCAGCTGATTAGTACGGTTTTAAGTTATTTTTCAATAAGCTATTTATATTTAAAAAGAAATTCAAAATACTTGAGCCGTAAAATATGTTGATTTTGTTCATTTTTGTTTGGGAGGTTTGGCTACACAATAAATATTTTAGACGAGTTCAAGATAGGTCCATAATTTATATATTTGCTATTTTGCGCTACATTCGAATTTGGAGTTAGATTGTAGAACAAGAATAAATTTGGACTTGAGTTGAGCAACTGCATACTAGTTGCTATCTTTTGCGGTTCTAAGGTTGTTTTTAATGCAGATTCATCAAAATATCTGCAGATATAAATAAATCACTAAACTGGATTAAAAGAAAAAGTATACTGTGAATTCATATTACTAAATGAATTGAATTTAATGGTGGTTTCATTAATTCAATATTGATTAAACATCCATCAGTTTCTCAATTTGTAAAAAGAGTATTAAAATAAACAGTCTTTTTTGATTAAAACAGACAATAAGTAACTGTGCTGTTTATCAATAAATGCAAAGCATTGGTTGTTTAAGTGTTATCATGAGCCTATTAAGTCCTGGCTATTTTATCATATTATTACAATAACAATAATTCCTCCCTAATTATGAAACAAGATAAAGCTGGCAATCTAACTACTAAGGATAAAGAATTAATAGATTTGATTTTTAATATTACCCAAATAAGAAGAAGCCATATGGAGCAAATTGAAAAATCAATGAATGATGAGCTTCAACCAGAGTATAGATTGGTATATAAAGACTCGACAAAATCATAGTCAAATGCTGTAACTGTACACGCAAGTTTGCAGTCAGTCATATTTGGACTCATTATGAAAACCCCAAGCATCGAGAATGCAACTATAGAAAGCACCATCCCTAGCTAGCTAGTATCCCAGACGATTGGTAAAAGAGATATTTGGAAGAAAAGATTGATTAAAAAAGATAATGGGAAAAAAATATTGATTAAAAGTGATGAGATTATAGATCGTGTTTTATCTGATTTTGCCAATTAAATTGGTTTTAAAATAATCATTAACTGCAAAAGGCAAGAAAAATGGAGCGGATCGCATACTCCCAAAGCATTCTCTAAAAGGTTATGGAATTTAAAATAGCGCTTAGAGATATTTTAGTGAGTGCAACGAGCATGAAGCCAAAGATCTCTCAGCTTTAGTCACTCAAAAATATCCTCTCTCTATCCATATCAAAATTGATGAAAGAAAAACAGTAAAAAATTGCTAAAAGATAATACAATATTAAAATTAAAGGAAGCAATACAATGTCAAGTGCAGTATGTTAGCGTGGGTTTTCACAGATGCAATAACCAAGGTCATGGAACGAAAGTTAATATTGCAAGATATTGCTATTTAATATTTGCAGGAGTTATGATATGAAAGAGAGGATTAATAGTAAACTGTACGAATTGCAATGTTTAAACGATAAAATAAATTCAAAATACCAAAAATGCAACAGATAGAACAATCACTAAGGTCAAAAAGATATGCTATTAAAGTCATCTCAAATCAACACGGAACTTGCAATCCTTCTAGGCAGTTTGATAAATTTAAAATAATAAACTGCAGCTCAATATGATAATTTAAAAGACATCATTAAGATCCTTAAAGTTAAGCACACTCTCATCAAAAATAAAATGGGATCAAAACATAAGTCGCACAGCTTCAAGCGCAATGAGTTAAAATACTAACAAAAAATAATGTTTCCTCTCACTGAAAACAACAACCAATTTATGGTTAATATATGATTAATTAACTCTTATTAAATCCTATATTTCAACGTGAATCATTGGCTATCATATTCATTAAATCAATTTCAAGAATACTTTCAAAATTTTAAATAAAATAATTGTCGGAGATATCCATAATTATCATCAACGCATCTTTATGTACATTCTCTTTAATTCTCGCGCTTAATATGAAACCGTATGCTTTTCGTCCAATTACTCAAGAGGGTTGAAAACAGTTGGAGTGGCTTTTCCGTGTTAATCTGCCAGATCCAAAAAATCAATCACTTCGCTAATCGTTGTATCCTTAACAACAATCATGTGCTTCGAAAGGACTTCCAAAAGAGACAACAAGCAGCGTTTGGCATAAAACCAAGTATCAGTGTTGAGCTAAATAACTGATATATTACCTTTTTCTGAATGGGTTCAAGAGATTTAATAATTCTACCGACACCAAAATCGTAGTTATTCTTTGAGCAATAGAGAGTACCAATGACCAAATTAACAATACAAAGATGATAATGATTGGCTTGTTTTTAAGTTTCAGCCATTTATGCGGCTTTATCTTCCTATGCTTAAAGACGCTTCATGATTTATTCAGCTTCCTCATTTTTATTGACCATGATATAGCTTACACAAAGATTGGCAACAACAATGGCTGTCAAACTCAACATGTTATCAGCATTTTTGTTTATTATGGGTTCATAGTAACGAATCGCTTCATTATATCTTTCAAGAACAAAGAAAACGTGAGCAACATTGAGTTTCCATGTTTCATGGTCAGCACAAAATTATGCACTCTGACGGAATAACTTTTAGACGACAGAATAATTTTCTTTATCCCAATAGATCTTCGCTTGTGACATCAAAACGGGAATGTATTTTTCAAGACATTCGTCAAACTCTTTGAGAGATTTTTTTATGCCTTCGTTGTCTTTGGCCAAACGGGCATCTTGAATACTTTTAGTAAATTGGCGAAGAGAGTCAATATAGCGATTGGCTATTATATCCAATTTACGAAGAGATTATTCGGGAGATGCTTTTTGAAGTATTATGGCGTCAATGAACTCAAAATCTTACTGGTTCGGCATTTTGTAAGTAAACTGAGAGTTTTCAGCCAGTACATCGGCTGCCAGGTCATAGTAACCAAATTTACAGTAGAGCAGCAGTAAATTGCTGAATGTTTATGGAAGAAAGGGAGGATTTTGCAACAGAAAATTTAACTTTTTAAATGAACCGTTAGGATCTTCATCAATGTTCATTAAAGCTTGATTTAACAGAGTCACAGAATCCAGTTCTTATTAAGAACGAGGAGGCATATCAAGTAAAGCTTACCTCGCTGCAGCGTAGTTTCGAATGGTATATTCGATGGCTGCCTTGAGATTAAATGCCTCAACTAGGGCTGTTTCCTTCAGGGTTTGACTATTCCCGACACTTTTAACTTATATATCAGGAGCATAGGATCCAACTCCGAGCTAAGGATGTTAGCGTACGCCTTTTTCAATTATTTAGGCAATATACTTAAGAGAAGGAGCGAGCTGTTTTTGTTTGTAGTGGCAGAGGGCAATATTATAAGAAATTTCACAGTCATAGCCAATTGAATTCATAGCATCAACAAACTTAATGCGAGCCTATTCATATTTACCCTCTTTATACAGAATACACCCTTCGTTAACAACAATATCCGAATCTTATTGATTAGCTATATATATATATAAAAGCTACCTTGACGAAGTAAAGATTTAGCATGTTGGATTTCATCTTGCTCGTAACGAATGAGTGACTGTAGCAAGATCACCTTTTGTTGGGAGGAAGGTTCATTTATTGATTGGGTAACTTTGAGAGCCTGGTCAAAATCACCATTTTTGTAGTGACTTTGAGCGAGGTAGAGCTTGTATTCTGTAACTTCTGGATAAAATTTAGAGAGCTGCTCGTAAACCCGAGCAGAGTTAAGAAAATCTTGACTCATATAGTAGCAATAAGCCAGCAGGGACATTGAGCGACTTCTTGGACAAAATTGCAGTTAATAGCTAAGGTGATTAATGGCCTGAATAACACCAAATGATACATCTTGATATTTTGCTTCTTTAATCAAAGTGTAAATAACTTTGGTGCGTTGTCCATCTGGAATTTTGTTGGTTTGCGACATAATTTAAAAATAAAATATGAATCAATTTTCAAATACAAATAAGAATTCCTCTGGCTGGTCTAAAAATGAAACGATAATCAATCAATAACAATTTTCATTAATTAACAGATAATATCAAAAATCATATGATTAATAATCAATATCAGTCGGATTGTATAGGTTTCAGTTGCGTTTAGGCAAATATTTCGTCCATAACGTTTTGATGACATCCAACTAAAATCGTCATCTCAAAATGATCTAAAACCTTTAAGGGATGGGACATCAAACTTGAATCTCAATAACAAGTTAATATTTAGCTTAGCCAAAAATTAACAAGCAAAGATAAACTTCATTTATCTTATATTTATCAAATAAAAATATAATATTAGTAATAATCAATAAAAAAACACCAAATACAACATTTAATAAATACAAATAGAGTATGTTCAATCTAAGAAAATTATATTTATTATTTATTTACTAAATATAGTTTTTAAAAAAACTAAAATGAGGTAGCAGCCTATAATTGAAAAATAGGGTATATTAAATACCAGTATTTTCATCTTTATCA
>Ga0302280_1002091_pt1 | contig 15742 bp, 10 predicted proteins | sample III_Fen_E1_1_FD_198771 | JGI IMG/M metagenome (GOLD analysis project Ga0302280, IMG submission 198771) | Peat permafrost microbial communities from Stordalen Mire near Abisko, Sweden - III_Fen_E1_1 | ecosystem: Environmental > Terrestrial > Soil > Wetlands > Permafrost | place: Sweden: Abisko... | reverse complement strand
CTTAAACAACATAGTCATCATTGATTTTTATGTCCCTTCGAAAACTGTTACAAATTATATTTGATTGACCATTTTAATTAAATTAATTTGGAAGAAAAAAAAAATGTTTATTAAATAACATTAATGATAAATAATCTAATTATTTCACTCTTGGGTCTATTGAATATTATAGTAATTTCAAAGCAAAAGGCAATTTATCATTAAAGTCAAATCAGTCACTCACTATAATAATTTTTATTATTAATGTTGGTAAATGACAAAATATCCACCAATGGAAAGTCTTAGAAAGCGACAATGAAGTTCAGCCCTTCTTCAAGCCTGCATCTTGAAGAAAGTAGTGCCATTTCACTTAATTTGCAGGATTTAAACGTTCTTATGAAACAAAAGGAGAAAGAATATCAAGATGAATTGCTCATTTCTGATGCCAAAAGAGTTCATAATTTTATTACTGACATTCAGTAACGAAAGAGGCAGCAGGCTACGCAGTAAAAAAATGACAATAGAAGAAAACTCAGGGTGGAAGTATCGAGATATAATTCGCAAACTCTAAGACAATTTGAAAACGAATGGAAAATAAAACTTTCTGAAACAGTAAAACAACTTTAGGAGGTTGGATTTATAGCCTAGCAGTAGCATTAGGTCGAATGTTAATCAGTCAAACAAAAGATAGAATCTATTAAAAATGGTCAGATCCTATAAAAAATAAAATTTTCTCGTGAGATATTGTAGATGTAAGATCAATTGAATCGGTTAATTAAAGGTCACCGTTATGAGTAAGCCGAGGTTGTCCATAAAAAATTATAAAAAATCAAAACAAATCAGATGAAGCAATTTTTACAACAATCAGTATAAAAATAAAGGCAAAGGCTTTTTCGAATAAAGCAAAGACAGTAAAAATAAAAGTAAATATTAATAGATAAGCTATCTGATATATATATCAATTAAGAAAGAAGGCATGCTCTTGAAGCCTAGAAGTAAGATATATACTAAATAGACTTGTGAAAAACATGAGAACATATGAAATTGATATGGGTAAAATATCCCATGCAATTAATCGAAAGTCTCGATAGCATAGCAATAGGGTTTAATATGAGGACAATATGAGTTCAAAAAATAAAGATTCAAGCATTCTATCAATTTTAGAGATTAAAGAGATTAAAGACATGAAAGAATATCCTCAGAAGGACCATTCCAACAATCAATGATAATTACTTAAAATTCTCCATTTGTTTATTCTCCATTGATTTAATAACTTAATGATAATTTAGTTATTATTAATTCTTCCATCATCATCTTTTGTCGATAACTCTTCGACTGGCTATGCTCTTTTCAGTAATTTATTTTTCACTTTATTTTTCCTTCCTTTCCTTTAGGTCACTTTCTCGAGAAATATCTAAAATAGCAATTGTTCTGCCAATTTGAATGCCCTGCTGAAATTTGGTGCCGACCTACACACTCATGCTCCCTTATTTTACCAGAGTACCGAATTTAGATTTATTATCGAAGACATAAAATCCTGTCCCATTGAACTTAATAAGTGCATGATTCCTTGATACTGAAATATCAGTAATTCGAATTTCGCAGTCATGGCCTCTTCCCAATTTTATACCACCTTCTGGCACGTTCTTGATCATCATAATACTCTTAGTTTTTTCACATGCTCCCTCCAAAATAAGATAATTACCCTTGGGCTTTTAAATTGGCAGCATTTCAATAACTTTTCCACCCTAAGTCTCCACAACAACAGGTAATTATGATTTGCAAACCTCGCACTCGAATTTCTCAAAGTTATAGTGTAATGTTCCTCCTACTACCTCCTTTTTGACCTTAATGCTAATCCATTGCAATAGACACTATAAATGAACAGTTCCACATGAACCTGAGCACTTGCAAGGGTTAAACAAAAAATTAGATTAATCTTCTGTGTCTTAAAGACAAATTTTACACGTCTTTTTCTCAACTTATGATTTTGTCTGTGAGGGAACGTATTTCATTACTGGTCGATTGGGATAAATCTTGTTTTTGATTTTTTTAGCTGTAGTCACTGATTAATTCACACAAACCTCACTAACAAAGAACTCCACTCTTCCTATTTTTATTGTTTGACCTGGTTCTAAATAAATGAGTCAGTACCCAGCTTGTAGCCCTTTGGTTAGCCAGTCAGATCCTTCTGCTTACGAACAATCAAATAGGTCTCCTCCTCTCTGGGATCGACACTATTAGACTAATCAGTGTTTACTCTTTCCGATGAGCTGACTTTTTTTAATTTTTTTTCGCAGTCGTTAATAAAATGGAGTCTAACCTTTCCATTTTGGGTGGGTTTAATTTAGAATTTTGTGAGGAACTGATACTCTTCATGGTCAAATTTAATTTCTTGATTCTGATCAAGGGCAATTACGTTGCATGCTACATATTTTATCACTTACACTCTCTTTTTCGATAGAGGGCTACAGATTTAGAAGAAAGAGGAAACGAGAAGTTGTTAACGTTGACCTTATTGGATTAGTAATCAAACAATGAGTGTGAGTCTTTGTACCAAGTAATGGACTTCAGACTTAAGCACAAATTAGGCCTATTACCCTCTATCAATTTCATCTTCGAAATATTATACAATAAATCTGTAAGAGTAAAAAGAGAAGAATACAAAGTCAAAGCATAACTTCTAATTTTATTTTATTTTTATTATAGTCAATAAACTCTTTAAGCTAGAGCCTTTTATTCAGTAATACTTAACGTTTTTTACATGGCTATCTCCAATTTGAATTTCTTGCAAGGTTATGGATATTTGTTGTATTATTGTCATTATTTTAAAAACTTCCCGCTGACTCATACTATAATTTTATTCTTGCATTAATGCATTCAGTCAAATAGTTTGGTGAAGAGCCTGTCTTATCAATGAAGACCATAACTTGGCACAAAAACTCTCATTCCTTGTTTGATTACTAATCCAACAAGAATGTAACGCAAAACACTTTTTAATTTACCCTTACTCCCAAATATATCTACATCTACCGCAATAACACCAGTAAATTCTATGAGAATTAGATCATTAAATCAGCTTCAGGGAGAGTGAAGAGATGGAATATAAAATCGTTTTAAACTGCTAGTTCTTGGGTTGTGTGCAACTTAAGGAAGAGGGTAAAAAAACGAGGATGGACTTTTATAACGCAACTGAGGTTATTGCCAAGAACGGGTCTTAAACAGCAAGGACTAACTCATCTAACTCACCTATTTAAAAAAAAGACTAATAAATTTACTTGATTGTGAGATCATTAAAAAACAAAAACAACTAAAATAAGGGCTACAAGCTAAGTATATTTCATCATATTTAGAAAGCGGCCAGGTCATTAAACTTGGTAGAATAGAGTATCTTATCACTTCAGCCTCTGAAACAGAGTTTTCAACTTAAAATAAGACCAAGTTTTGGGCTAACACCAAGAAGATCATAGTGGAGGAGCCCAAAGATATTGACATTTCAAAAGTAGAATGTAAATACTGCTATACTGGTGAAACAGAGTAATTAGGAGGTTTTTTGTGTAGTCCGTGCAAATGTAGTGGCTCCTGCGCAATGGTTCACTTCAAGTGTTTATAAAAGTGGAATCAGTCTAAAGTAAAGAAGGAACTTATAGGGAGCACTATCCAGTATAACTTTTAGAAATTTTACTGCTAAGTTTGCAAGGACGAATATCCTCGTTATATTGAAAAAAGAGACGTTCAGTACGAATTACTACCAATTTAAAAACCAACGGGACAGCATATTATGCTGGAGGGAATCTCAGATAAGGCTAACAATATGATGGTAATACAGGAAGTCCCACAGGATGGAATCAAACTTGGAAGAGGTCATGAGTGCGAAATCCGCATTACTGATATATCTGTCTCCCGCAATCACGCCAAAATTTAAAAAATCGGAAACGACTATTTTCTTTTCGATAATAAGTCCAAATTTGGAACACTTGTACGAGAGCATCGCCTGTCGTTGGAGTTATCAAGAATCAAACAAGGAGTCCAGATTGGAAGAACCGTCATTACTCTTTAGTTGACCAAAAGAGCGTGATCTAATTAATCTTGCTATTGATTAGAAATATGGATATTTTTAGTTCAGCCAAACGTAAGCAGGAAGACGCTATCAAAAAGCCTCTGAACTATCCAGACGCGGAGGTAACCTAACCAAAATTGCAAGACGATAACTAAAGACAAATCGAGCAGTTTCGGATTTACTTGAGAAATGTTTATGCAAAATTTGATTTCAAAATTAACAAGTGCAAGTATGATTGCATCAGTAATGCAAAGTCTTACAGAGAAGTGGGAGACTGCGAGGAAAAATGTAGCGCAGGAGTTTAAAAATTTTCTGGGTATGTAAACTAAAGAGTTTGGGAAATGCAGCAGGGTTTAGGGGAATGTGTTCACAATGCTAATAGTTTACCAAACGCGATGAATGAAATATATTATTGTTATGAGTCCTACAACAACAGTTTTACCAAACTGAAGCAGTTTATCACTGAAGAAAGTATGTACTATGAATGATTTTGTATATAGTAAATAACTTGATAAAAGCTTTGAATAAGAGGATGAAAAGATAATATATTTTAAGAATATCAACTCAGCAGCAAACCCACTTGCTCTCTATTAGACTCACTGACAGTTTTTCGTCCTTTTTGGAAGTGTCTTAGTTATCAGAATCGCCACTTTAATCATCAATCATAAACTATGAAGAAAGGCTGTGCTTTAAACGTTTGACATCCATTTTATTAATTCGAACTTATAGCAATCTACTGGCGCGATTGCCTTCCATTAACAATTTCTAGCTCTCCTCCAATAATCCTTCGATTTCACTTAATCTTACCTTGCTATTAGTCGATTCAGTTTCCTTTAATTTAAGAGTTTTATTCATTTTGTCAACATTATTTCTCATAGTTTAGTATTATTTTTACATAGTTTTATTTTGATCTTTCAAAGGAAAAACTTCACAAGTTAGCTTTAAGACCACATCATTATTGTCAGTAAATCTGAAGGATTTCTTTCTCTTGTGTCCGATGCAAGTCATTTCAGCCATCATTGATTTTGAACTATCTTCTTATTGAATTGCATTACAGTTTTGAAGATTTGTTTGGAAAAAGGTTTTATTGGTCGTCCTAGGAGTGTAAACTCTGATCTGTGTAACTGAATCACTTTATTTAAATTTGAGGGGAGTAAGGGGCGTTAATCGTTTACTAAAATTGTTCATTGGAAAATCAGATTTTATTGACATTTAATTAAACTAACGAATAAGTTGGGTTTTTTATCTATCTCCATAACAATTATGCCGACAATACTCTGATATTAATTATTGGATAAATTTGTCACCCACTCCAAATCCTGGATCTTACCACCTTCGCTCATTATGCTTATGTAGAACTTGCTTAAAGACATCTTCTCTGCAGGAAAGTAAATGAAACTTGCAGTATCGCATCTGTTCATAGCTTTCGCGTTCCAGTTGTTCCATGCATAACTCTTAAAGGTCCTGAAGACCATATTATTTAGCCTTTTATAACAGTGGAAACAGTTAATACTATTCAAAATGTTAAGTGATGTCTTCTTCCATTAATTTTTTAAGTTTTGAAATCTGCAAAAAATGGACGATATCCAGCGCCTCAAGTCCCTGACTTCTACTTACTTTATATTCTAGCCCGTATAAAGCTGAAATAATTCCCTTTACTATATCGTTCTAAATCAGTGATATGATACGTTGAAGCTTTCAGGCAGCTTAAGGACACCATCCTATAGCTCTAAATCCAGAACATGGAGATTCATGTGCTTAAAAATGACTGTTTTGTGAACAGAATACGATCGACTTCTGTGAATTATTTTAAAATCTGAGCCTTCAGGGTTGTTAAAGAGTGGTGCGTGTTTACGGTCTACGGAGTCAATCTTAATGAGGATTTCACTTTAGGACTAATCCGAATAAATATCTGTGGAATCGAATTGAGATTTTAACATAAAACAATTATAAATTAAGAAGTAGCAGCTTGCAATTATCCAAAATAAACTATATTCCAACGAAAAGAGTTTAATTTCATTGAAATTTATCATCCATAAGATCATCAAGCAACAAAATTATGCCGTCAGCGACCAAACAAGATGAAACGGTCTTATCGGTATCTTCAGTAAAGTACAAAATACAACTAATTCCTCACTTTTTACTGGTGTTTGGCCATAAGAATATTGAGTATTATTCTAAATTAGAAATAATAACTAATTCTATTCTGCAATTCAATAAAATATATCTTGACTGTTTAATTAGCATTGGGGTATTCCGTGATACTCTCAATAACAAGATGAAATTTTCAGCCAATAGAAAGAGCATAAAGCGTTACTTCCAAGGATAATGCTTATATAACCTATTTTTATTTGTATTGATATCGGCCATCTCTAAATTATACTACTAATATGAGAATTACTATTTTTTTATCAACTAATTAAAAATAATGGCATATTTCATATATTTCAAAAAATGGCTGATAACTAAAATTAATTCTAATCGTATAATTGTCAGCCATAAATAACAACCTTTAAAAAATAGAGTATAAGAAAAAACCACTGTTTAGCTTATAAGAATGATCGGATAAATTTATTTTTTGCGAATATCTAAACAATAATAGCAACATTAGCATTTGCCTTTTATTATTTTGTTTAAATCATTTAAAATCTGTTCATAATTTCATTAAAATAACCAGCATATTTTTTCTGATATTTTCAATGTTAATCTTAATACTTTTATACTTATTTGAGTATTTCGCTTGTTTGATTGGTTTCTACATTCATAATAAGATATTTAAGTGAACAGATATCACCTGTAAGATTTTTGGTATCTAGCTCTTGCTCCGGGGCCACCGTATTTTTTAGGCTCACAGCGACGAGGATCAGCGACTAAGAGGGAGCGATCATATTGAAGGAGAAGTTCTGAATTAATGATTTAATACCCTTGATCTCTCTCTTCTCGGTTTAGTTAACATACTTTTGATAGTAAGCAACAACTCCCTTGGAAAGAGCTTGTCTTATGGCATAAATTTGAGCAACGTAACCTCCACCGCGAACTCTGATTCTGATGTCTAAATTTTGGAATCGTTTAAGTCCAAGCAGCAAAACGGGCTCGAGTACCTTAACTCTCAAAGATTGGGGCTACAGAAGTTCAATGGGAGAGCCATTGACTCTGAGAACTCCCTTGCCAGCTCTGACAGTGGCTACTGCAACTGCATTTTTCTTTCTTCCGAAGCACTGTGCGAGTTGATTCTTAGTTTCAGACATATGGTTAAGATTAAATAATTAAATATTCTAATTTAATTAAAATATCACACTAACCGCAAAATCTTTTGAATACTTCTATGTCTGCAACCCTTTTATCCTACCTTCATTTAATTGATGTTTATGAACTTTTATTTGGGACCGCCTTATATTTGTTCTTATATTAGTTGATTGATGAGCATACGTAAATAGGTGTTTGCTGTGACTGAAGAAAGTAAGTTTAAGGGTGTACAGCACGTTAACGTGGAACGTACTGTCGAAGCAGTGATCCAGCAACTGAAGACCGAAAATGAGGTGGAGTTAGTGACCCGACAGAGTTAAATTAGTCGAGTGGGTATGATCATCAAGCGAGTGGAAGAAGCTAGCAAGTGCAAAATTATCAGCATGAAGACCCTCAACAAGGAAGAACATTTGGAGGATAAAGATATTAGGGTACTATACTTCCGTGTGGTCTTTGCTAAACCTTGATTCCTTCAATAATCTTGAATATTTGCACACAATCATGGAAGGCGCTTTCATATCAGTTGGGAAATGTAGCTTTCAATACCATAAAGGTTAATTTTTGAGAAAAAAAACAAATAATATGAATAATTGATTTTTGAATAGTTGTAAGATTCCCACTCATAATATAATAATCAACAAATAGATGTCGGAAGGAGATGCTGCTTTTGACGACTGGTAAGCAGAAGCTTAGAATGTTGTTGAAGAGGTCAAGGGTTAGCCCACTCAGGAAGATAAAAAAGGAGATGAAGAGACAAAACCTGTCATTGAGGTCAGTAAAGAAGCAAAAACAGAGATTCAAAAAAAGCCTATTGATCTCACCAAAGCTCTTTTGGAGAAAATTGAGCAGTATAAAAAAATTACGAATGAATAATTCCCATCTTTTTATGAGGGTACATCAAATATAATACAGAAATAAAGGGTCAAAGTACCAATACTGATGTAATCTTGAGCAATGAAATCCTTAAAAACGACAAAGATTTTGCAAGATTTGCCAAGGGAGTGGCAAAAAGACTAAATGATTAAGCTGAAGAGGATGATTTATAAACTTTGTAAGAAGGAAATGTACTTACTTTTGTTGAACAACTGTTACTTTTACTCTACGAACAACTATAATGGAAGAACATGGATGCCACCAAGGAAAAATTGAAGATAGTCAAAAAATAAAGAAAAGAAGAGGAAATAAAAGCAAAAAAACAAAAGTAAAAAGATGAGAGAGTTAAAAGGGAACGTAAAGCTTTGGAATAATAAGAGGGTCAACCTTCAAAGTATGAAACAAAAGTTGAAGACGATATCTTTGAGGGAGCAACTTTGATAAACTCAAAGCAAGAGTAGGAGGAGCGTAAAAACAAATAAACAAAAAAAGTATAAGCACCACCTGCTGAAGATGATGACGATTTCATGTGATGTTCAAATACCATATCTTTAATTCATCAGATAGCAAATAATCAAGATCATTTTTTCATACAAATTTGTAGTGGATGCTGGACAAGCAGATGCTGAAGGCTTGCATCAAAGAAAAAGGTGCTTTTACTCTCATAAGATAGGTTTCTTTGCTTTTTCTACCGAATATAAGTGCTTCAGGATACTCAGAATTTTAGAGAATAAAATTTTTGGTCGAAGCAACTCCAGCCAACCCCCTAAAATTAAGTTTATAGCTACAATCATTGGCATCATAGTTAGGTTGTTTGCTTGTGAGTTTGCTTATACCCTTACGATGTCCCATGGCCCATCGATTGCTCAATATATTCTCTTTTTTGTCTAAGATAGTAAAATCAGTGGACTGATTATCACAAGTTGTAATCAAAGCTGAAAGTTTTATAGGTTAGTTTTACTCTTGATAATAATGGGCATAAGCAAGTTGTTTTTTGTAATTTTCAATAATCTTTGTCTTGCTGTAATCCTCTCCTGAATCATAAGTAAAAAATTTAGAACCTGCAAAATTAGTATCCATTTTTCCCAGATAACTAATATGAGTTTAATCTATATGGAATTAACTGCTTGAAAAAACATATTTTGTGAATCCCTGCTTCTCACAAGCCATAATAAACTTTTTATTTTATTGGAAATAGAATTTGTAGGTCGAATTGATCAGTCCATTCTCAGTGCGCTTCACTAATATAAATATTTGATAGCTGGGTAATAGTTGCATGTATAGAAAATCCCGAAAATTTGACACTCTCAGCAGGCTTTTTTATTTTAATTATTAGATATGAAATTTGCTTTAATGCTAGTTTTCTTTCGCCTTCAATTGTTTGGTATTAGCTTAAATTTATTTTGATATAATTTTATCCTTAGGAAGCTCATCCATATTTTTTTATTCATCCAATTCTGGAGAATTCTTAGAAATTTTGGGTAATTGAGAAGGTGCTTCAGATTCTGGAGATATGAAGTCCACTTTCACATCACCATTTTTACTTTGTAAGTAAGTCACATTCTTTCCTTCTGATTTTTTGTTTTTCCTTAAAAATTAACTCTCTCTGCGCTTTTATTTAGTCTCTGCAAAGAAGTTTTTTTGGGGCTTGATTATATTATTCCGTGCATTAGACATATTGCCAAAAATGATTCTTTTTTTAAGCTCACTGCATTTCGTTTCATATTCTTGTTTAGTCATCGATGATATTTCACCTTTTTTTAGCTTCTAATTGTAGTCATCTTCCAGCTATTTATCTTATAGATCTTCTTCATTGAATACCATAATCTGACTATTTTTATGAATTGATTGGCCTCGAGATTAACCTTGAATTTAAGGCGCATGATTCAGAACGGAAAATTTGTGTTCTGCTTTTTCATCAATGATAGTTAACTCTTTATTTTCTATTTTTTACATAAATTTCTAAATATAATAATCCAGGAACAACTAAAATACCCTTCTAACTGAAGAATAAAAATTTATAAATTTTTGTGATTGAACGAATTATGACTTAAACAAATTATTTTTCCACAAAATTTGATATCTTAGTTTTCAAACTTATAATGAAGAAATTATTTATTTTTAACTCCACCAACATAACTCGCCAATTTAAAAGCAATCAAGATCAAGTATTTAACATCCCATTGATAGGCATTCATAATAAATTGACATTCGCAAAAATAGCAATAAATATATATACAAACTTTTATGTAATGATAGTCAGTTAAAACCCATAGCAAGTATTTAGATTTTAATGTCTACATATTATGGCTTAATCATGGATATCAGTCAAATACAACAACATTCAATACATTTTCTCTTAGGAATGCTCTTACTTCATTTAACTGCCTTACTCCGATCCATGTTCGATGAAATTGTTGAGTGTGTTCATTTCAAGGGGCGTTAGTCCACAGTTATGTCCATTATTGGTGGGAAGTAAACTGCCATGTCTTGCGAACCACTCTTCGCAGTAGTATTAATTCACCAGCTGTGATAATCGATGATAAATGTAATACAAGTTCTTCGGAAGCTGATTATGGCTTTATAAATCTTTAAACAATGGCTAGGCTAATTCAGTATTGATATCGTATTTTTATTGTAGGCTCGTCATGTTCCTTTCAAGTTTTAGCTGTGTGAGGAAATTAGTACAAGTGTTTATTCTTTTATTTTTTAATGATTATGAAGGATGGGTTTCAAGGGGAAGTAGGAACCATAACAAACTAGCCCAAGGACATAAGATTAGCAAATGTGATAATAATAATCTGGTTTTTTCTAAATTATTTTCAGCAATTCATCTGGATTCGCCAACAGTTGAATCCCTCCTCCGTCTATTAAAGAGATTGTCTTCATCAAAAAAGGAATGTAAGAACCATTTTAACCCACTGATGTATTCATTGATGTCTCCCTTTCTAATTCCTTTTGAATATCAATGACTCTCTATGCACTTCCACTTTCTCCTCTTCTCTCTAATATTTTTTGAAGTGTAGATGCCAATTTTCTTGCGACATCCTCGAAGTCAGGTGCCGTATTAATCTATTTTAATGAAATAAGCTATACATCTTCGTTGAGTTGCCCCACTTCGTGCTCTTCATCACAACCATAAATACACTTTGCAGAAGATTGTCGTTTTCTTTTAATAATACGGTTCTTCACCGAAGCGCGGTCAGGGATTACTTAATCTGAATAGTCCCATATAAGTAATTTTCGGCAACGAGCTTATTCAAATTGCTTAGAAAGATCAATGTTGTCGCTGAAGAACACTAATTTTGTTAATTTATGGAGTGCAGAACCAAATTAGCTTGACATCTTTATGAATAATTAATTACTTCTCCGATCGAAGAAAAAGACCGATCAACAATGAGAATCTCAATATTCTTCAATTATAGCAGAGATTCTGGTCGTGAAAGTTTGCTCATCAAGCCGACCGCTGCGGCTCCACCGATTGAATATCCATGAATAATTTTAATATCAACATTTCTTTGCCTATAGTATTGATAAACTGTCAGTGCGTCTTCTTGCGATTTGCTAATAGAGGGTTTGCCGGTGGACTGTCCATATCCTCGATAGTTCCACAAAATTATTTAATACCCCTATGTAAGAGAATGATTACTAGCTTTAAATAATTTTTAATGTACTCGTTATCGGCTCCGAAAAATTGTATGAAAACCCCATTCGGATTACAGAAGAGCACGCATTTCCGATGTTTATCATTTGGCATTGATTATTTTTGTATAAATTGCCGATTATTGATGCTTTTATGTATAATTGCTCTGAATATCAGTAGAGATACGTTTATAGTTTATACCCATCTGGAGTCTTAATGACTGCTACATCATAATCAAACAGAACTTTCCAACTATAAAAACCAAATCTAATCTCATAAAGATTTTCTTCAAATATTTTGAATTTAAGATTGTTGAATGTTCCGATGGGAGGAGTAAAAGTCGGTAAAATACTGACCATTTCCTTGATTAAAACAGTTATTCTATCGCACTGCATTTTGAGGATAGGCATATCTTAAACTGCCAGTTTATCAATTGCTCTAGGCCGGACAATGATTTCGTTGATACTAAGCCTTTCTCCTTCTTTTCTTTAAATTACATTTTTTATCTATCGATAAATGTGTAGAATTCTTAATTTTCTTTCAGAAAGAGTCTCTTCGAACATACCAAGCAATTCGGTAATAGATCTAATATGATTGGTGATATGAACCGGAAAATCAAAATTGTTTTCATGGACTTTGTATTTTTTTTGATCGATGCAGTGTGACAGAAAGTGCATAGCATTAAAGAAAACAATCATCCTTGCACCGATTTCCTTGCTAAATCGGAGTTCTATTTCAGAGCGAGTGAAAAAGGAACTGCCAGGGTACATAACAAAAGACCCCACAGTTTTAAGCAAATACCATATTAGGGCAAGATATAGTAAAAGGCCCACCAGATATGATCCGATTATTAGTCTGAACAATCCCACAATAAGAAAGGAAATCAGAAGTATGACAGACACGATGATGATCTTGCTTAATTTTTAATTGTGCTGCAATATTTCCATTCTGATTGTCGATTATTTAAATATGAATATATTTATCTATTAAAGATGGCTTGGGAACTAAATTTGGTTTGGTGAACATTGTCATTAATTAAGATGGATATATCAATATTGGCATTTTCATCTGGAAATGAAGATGATGAACAATTAATTAAGGAAGACCACTATTGGTAATATATTTTATTGTCGATAGAAAGAGTAAACTTTAATTTTTCATTTATATGTAAAGAGAAATATTATTTTTTGACTTAATTTATCAAAATGTAAAAACTTTGTTTTATACTTTAACAAAAAGAAGAAAATTTTTACAATAATTTTGATCTTAGTGATAAAAAAAATATTCTTCTGTATGATGATTTGTTAATATCAGAGAATTTCTTAAATCATATTTTTAACAATTGCGAAAATAAATAAAATTTAATAATCCAATACTGATGTTTAGGACTGCAAGATTGAAGAAATACAATAACAACAAGCCAAAATATTTTGAACCATCCGTTTTATTTTTGTCATTCAAATCAATCGGAAATACTCGGAATTAAATAAAGCCCAGAATTAATTGCTGTTTTCTGTTTCATATCATTTATTAGAATGGCTGGCAGAGCTGCGCGCAAGGACAACGAAAGAAAACTCAATCATTACAAACCATCCGCTTATACCAAATCACTACAAATCTACCACAAATTTACCCTTAAAAAAATAGATCCTATTCTCCGCTCCATCGCCTATGATTGCCCTTACTCTTCTAAATTTCCAGTCTAAAAGCTTCTCAGAGCAGTTTGTAAGCTATTTCTCCTTGGATAGTTTGAAATTCTTGTCATGACTGTTTTTATATACAAAACAGAGTGGAAAATTAGTACCCCAGCTATCTTAAGGGGATCGTACAACATGGGTGAACTGATACGTTGTGCTGAGGAATCAGCAGAGTACTAACAGTTAACATTGTACCTTATGCTTGTGGGGTGGGCTGCTAAATCTGCTTTGAATGAGAATTGTTGTGATTTGGCTGACGAGGCCAAAAGGATTTGCATTAATTTTTAAAATATATTCTTAGAATGGATACAGCCCTACGAATAGATGCTAATTTTATCACCATCAACCCTTAATCGCATATACTCTCTGCTGATAAACCCTCTTCGCACAATTAAAATTGACTATCAGGTGATAGTTGATGCCATCTTGCAGATCTCCTTTGCTTATAATCCAGAAAAGGATAATTCATTTGCAAAGAAAAAATAATTCTTAAGACGATAAGACCCAATGCCTTGCAAAATATAGCCCTGGTCAGGCAAAAGATAACATAAGAACATAAAAGCAGATTTTTAAAATCCACAATTAGATTAGCTATATTCGGATCATGATGAATTAAAGGCTGAAGAGTCTATTAATGTGTTTGGAAATATAGATCTCACTCAAAGTCTAAGATTTCCTGGTTCTTTTTAAAATGGTTTTGGCAATATGTCAGGTATGCCAAGCATAAACTACGGGTATAAACCTAATACTGATAGCTAATATTATTAAGTGAGATTAGACCAATGCAGTAACGATCTCGTGGTGTTCTCATTGGCTTAAAATTCTATAACTGGATTTCTTCATATGGAGAAGAGTATATCTGTCAACTAAAAATCAAAATATCCGATGCAGGAGAGATTGAATAGAGAAGAAGAGGAAAGCAATCAGCATATCCTTTGATATTCAATAATATTTATATAACTTATTTTGCAATAACGATACTTATCATTCATTCATAGACTCTATTAGTGATGGCCTTGCTTGTAATAGGGATTTCTTCTGCAATTTAACTAAACTTGGGGATAATCAATCATTTTTTATCTTTTTGAGAAGTTTTGTGGAGGAACTGAATTTAGGTCCATTTATGAACTTTGGGATGCGCTAAGTAAACATAGATTAATTTTATCCCATTACCAATAAAAAGTGAGTACCCATAAAAGTCCTATCGACACTGTATTCCATTAAACGATAACAATATATTTATCACCTTTGCTTTCCAAATTTTATTCAGCGGAGACTGCAATCAGCATGATAACACAATATATCCATAAGAGCACAAGGTAGACAGCCAAAAGTTGTTTTGCAAAGAGACTATTTCTGCCCATGATTCGGGTATCGTAGCTTCTTAACTCAGTCAAGAAAATAGTGACTTGTACTATTGCAATTATCAGAATCACAAAGAAAATTACTGCACATGGACTATGGAGAGGCCCGGTACCTTTTTAATCAATAGTTCCAATTGTAACTGCATAGAGAGCAATTGATATTTATGTGATATAAAACAGATATGACGGAATTTGTTTGGGGTATCCTGCCGTACGTGAAACATTAGCGATCCATTTAAAGATCATGAAAAATATTAAGGCTAGCAAAGAGGAGGCAATCAGCATAAAGTATCTAAAAGCGATATCCTGAGGATAATGGCATGCTGTGCTTGTGATAGTTGCTGCAGGGTAAGGTTTTTATTGTTTATGTTTGACTGCCATATAATAACAGTAAAAAGGAGTTAGGATTATGAATGGGACGTATACTGCTATGAGAACTCCTGCATTTAACTTTCCAAGCATCGATAAATGGAGATTAATAATTAGAATTATCAATCATTAATCATAAATCATTTGAAAAATAAAGTTATAAATAAATACAGTAATGGACTGGCCCTTGATGAGAAGCTTTATATGTTTAGGACTCTCTATTAGCAGCCAAATGTGATGATTGTCATCAGAAAACTATAAATAATGAAAATTAGCCCAAGTAATCTTGCTGAGAATATATATATCCCCACCGTCTCAAGTCGCTGAGAATATAAATATATATTCCCACCGTCTTAAGTCGTTAAGAAATATATATATTCTTACTTTTCTGCCTCATCGATAACTATTTTATTTTAAAACAGCATACAAAATAAAGTAAATTTTGTTTAGGAAGTCTAGATAAAATGTAGAACCATACAGATGAAAATTTATCTATTTAACTAAAAATTGA
>Ga0302280_1002087_pt1 | contig 15760 bp, 6 predicted proteins | sample III_Fen_E1_1_FD_198771 | JGI IMG/M metagenome (GOLD analysis project Ga0302280, IMG submission 198771) | Peat permafrost microbial communities from Stordalen Mire near Abisko, Sweden - III_Fen_E1_1 | ecosystem: Environmental > Terrestrial > Soil > Wetlands > Permafrost | place: Sweden: Abisko... | reverse complement strand
GCCTTAATAATTCAATATAATGCATACTATTATAATTTAATAATTGGAGGGAAATCATACCATGAACTCATAACTTAGTCATTATCTACGATTCAGTCCTTATCTCAAATAGAATATTATTAAATATCAACCAAATTCTCTACTCTCTTAAGGAAACTTCAGGAATTTTTTAGAAGTAGAGCAGAAGAATGTACATCTATCTTCTTTTATAAGTTATAATCATTATCAGTCTTAAGTACCAGTAATTTTTGAAGAAAAGAAGTGCTACTTTTGCGCAACTACGAGCACTTTATAAAGACAGCACAATAAATGTGGAGACTGCAAGAAAATAGTTTGCAGTTTATGTGAGCACAGATGTGGAAAATGTAATAAAGTACTATGTCAATTCGATACTGCATATGATTATCAAAAATAATGTTAGTGCTGCTTCAACTGTTGATTTGCCTATTCATTTACTTCTACAATTAACTTCAAAAATATTTTGATTGTATTCAATTTAAAATAATCATATACCTTAAGTTCATATAGATAAAGTTATAAAAATACGATCGCTTTAAGTTATGGCTCATCAAAAATGATAGATTCATTATTGTTTATATTTCTAATTAAATTTAAATTCCCTAAGTTAATAAAGGCTTCAATAAATAGTGTAGATCGATAAGATGGGATTAAGAATATATGAAAATGCGGTTTGTTAAAATGATTTTTATATAATTATCTTGTGTATGGTTATTGCAATCTATTTTATAATTTTAATTCTTTAAAGTAAAATAGTTTCATTTATCTTATCATTAACAGATACAAGAATTTTTTACTTTTTACTTCTTTTATTTACTGAAATAATCAACACTTTGGAATAAATCTTAGTTGGCATTTTATAGATATAAATCATGGGAAATAATTGGTGTTAAGGTGGCCACTTCGGAGACAGTAATCATTCAACTATGGAGGAATTCTATGATCCTTTTTTATAGCTCAAGAAAAAGGTAATTCTAGATTAAAAGATTATCAATCAGCAAGCCCCTCCTAATGCCACATTAATTCAAAAGTTACCGATGAAACTAATAAAAAAATAGTCATAAATGTCGTCAATATTCCAAGAACGCTTTACATTACATTCCGACTGCTATCTGTTGCGTAAGATATTTGTGATTTAGCTCCAATATAACTTTATTAGAATTGTTACTACTTCGGGCAGTGGCGTAATGGGCAAAAAAATGGATTTGGAAAATTATTCTTTCCAGATGGAAGCTATTATTCTGGGGATTTCAAAGATAACATGGCTGAAGGAAAGGGAAGATTGCATCATCCTAATGGAGATTATTATAATGGAGAATGGAAAGAAGATAAAGCTCATGGATATGGATAATACAAATCATCAAGTGGAGGAAGATATGAAGGCTATTGGAAGAGTGATCAGAGGCACGGAGAAGGGAAATAAAGCTGGACAGATGGGACTAAATTTGAAGGTAACTATGAATTGAATCAAAAAAGCGGAAATGGCAAATTTTTCTATGCCAATGGAGATATTTATAAAGGAGAGTTTAAGAATAGCAAAAGATAAGGCAAGGGAGTCATGAAATATAAGGATGGTCGTTAGTATAAGGGTGATTGGCTCAAAGATCAGATGTCTGGACAGGGCAAGTTTAAATGGAACGCTGGGCAAAGCTATGAGGGCCAATACTACTAAGATCAAAAACATGGGAATGGAAAAATAATTTATCAAGATGGAGCATATTATGAAGGTCAATGGGTTTTTGGTGCTAAACAAGGGCATGGAGTGTTGGTTGAAAAATCAGGAAAAAGGATAGAAGGGCAATGGATGAATGATTAACCAGTAGAAGCCTTTTGATCTGACTTTATGATTCTAAGATAAATTTATCTTTGGTACTTTGAAACTTGAATTGAGAATGCAATAAAAATATCCAAATGTTGTGACATTTGATGATCTATATTAAAATCAAGCGTTAAAGTTAATACAGATAATCGAATTCTTTAATAATTAAAACAAATTACGATGGACCTCGATAAAATGCAGTGTAACTAATTTTAGGTTCAGAAATACGAAATGAAACTATATTTATTAACAATATGTGTCATTTATTAAAACAAAGTGGAAAAATTAAATATTAACAATTAATTATGTCTTCTCATTAAAATATCATCATAACAAAACTATGTTACGCTAAATATTGACTTCACTGAAAGTACTCTCTGTATTTTTACTTTAATTATATTTTATTTTTATAAATTTGTAAGAAATGCATGATATATTTTTGTAGTATTATAGACAGTAATATGAAAAAAATAAAATTGCTTTCTTTACTATTCTTTTCTTTTTTAATACGATTATCTGAGCAAGGAACTCTTATTTTTAAATCAGATTATTATATATTACTTTCAATTTATCTCAACCGAAATTAACCTAGCTGCAACCCAACATAAACTTCTAATATTTGATTAATTCGTCGTCCCTTTGAGTGTTTCTTGGATTTATTGTGCAAAATAAGCATTCATTTTATTATTCGAATATTTTAGTTCACTAACGGCAGTATTACTTGTAAAAGTCGATATTACTTGTACATTATTTAATAAATGAAAAACATCCGCTCCTTCATTTTACTTCTGCTCCTTGTTTGGATCTCAGCAAGCTTTAATCTTGGCGTTGCAGTTGTTGGTCCCCTATCTAAGTCAGCCTTTGCATGCATTGCACAAACTCAACATCTCTATGAGCCAGGACCTTTCGTTATTGTTCGTATTTATAAAGTTTCTGGAACGCCGGGCGTCGATCCAAATGCTGTTCAGACTCTTATAAATGCTGGAACTGTTGCTCTTAAATACAAAATTCATGCTTATATGGAGCTATGCCGAAATAACGATCCCATCTCTCAAGTAAATGATCTGTTTAGCGGAGTGCCTACTTCGCTCTATGGAACGCTTTGGGTGAAAGTAGAGCCAAATAATACTCCAGGCTGCTCTTGGGCCGGTTATAATCCCACAGATAACTGTAATTTTTTGATTGAGACCTTCCGCGCTTTAAAAGGAACTCTGACTACGTTTTTATCAGTCGGAGTGTTTTCTACAGCTCGCATTTGGGAAAGTTTCTTTGGCAATACTTGCACTTCTATCCCTTCATTTGGAGCCCTGTTATGGTATGCCATCTATGACAAAACTGGAAACGTGAAAGATGTGGCTTCATTTGGCGATTTTATACCTTTTGGAGGATGGACGTTGGGTTACCTGAAACAAGTTCAAGGAAACCAAACAATTACACTGTGCAGTCATGCCAATTGGCACGCATTTGTCGACATTGTCGAAGCTTGATTTGAATCCCGCAAATATTATTATTTTTGAGAAACAATCAAAATAGATGAAAAATTATCTTTCCTTTTAATAGTTCGTAACATTATTGCCTTAATTCACAATAAATTAAATTTATCTGAAAAAAATAGAGAACTTACAGCCAAAATTAAAAAGGTATAAAAACCTGAAGGTTGAGCTCTGGCTGAAGCAAGGGTTAAAAGATCAATTTTTTTTCATGCTGATTATTATTATTTTTATATAACTTTACATATAGTATTTGCTGCTAATGATGAATCATTATATTTTTCCTATAAAATCAGTTTTTAAACTGGCTTTTATTAAAATTAGCCCGGCCTTGATTTTAGTGACGGATATATATTTGCTTAGGAATGTGTTAAAATATAAATATCATCCAGTCAGTGATAGGCCTCCAATTCTTTGGTTAAATTCTTTTGGATTTACATAATCTCTTCATCAATTCTACAAATTTATTGTTTCAAGTTCTACTGCGAAAGCATGCTACTTTCTTCATTATACTCAGAAATCTAGCCACCCATTTTTTATCCTTGCTCATATTCATTAATAGACCGTTTCATGTTGGCTGTGGAAGTTTTCAGCTAATTTGTGGAATAATTTTTGATGAGCCCTCGTTTCTATTAAGTTTTCTTATCTTTCCAATTGATAGTGGGTTTTCTATCACTGATTTTGCTGACTCTCGAAGAGTTTGATTCGTCCTGATTGTTATACAATTTTTTAAGCATTTGATTTTCTCCATAAAGTCTTTATTTTTCTTCCTCGACATCAGCTTCAAGCTCTTCAAGCTTGTTTTCGTATATTTTCTTCTATAACTTGATTTTGCGGCATTCTTTGAATATTTAGTTATATTTGTACTCCGACTATTTTAACTTTTACTCATATTTTTTTTTTAACTGTAGCTTTTCATATTAATTTTAGCTTAGTTGCCCTCGCACTTGTACCAAGTTCTTTTTTAGTTTTTCAATAGCTTCCTTGAACATCGGTATCTGTTCCTTTTAGATGCCTTTATATTTATTAATTTCTTCTGTCAGTCTGGTATTTTCTATTTTGAGAGTATTGGCCTCCTTTGTTTTCTGCATGATTTATTCTTGCATATGTTTTAGAGGGTTCATAAGTTCCTCAATTTAGCCTTCGCAATTAAATTATTCATAGGATTTGCCTCTGAGAAGTTCAATGGCTTTTCTTAAATTATCGATGAGCATTCTAAATGATGCAAATATTACTATCTTGTTTTTTCTAAATCTTTGATGGATAAATTTTATAGATAGTGAATAGTCTTCTTAACTCTCTTGACACATTGTTCCATTCTCTTATAGGTTTTTTCCTACAACTATTCATATTTCCTTTATAAAATTTAACTGCTATATCTTAACTTTTGATTAACTTCGTCATTTTCGGTTCTAAGTTCTTCTATTTAAGAAGACAACTGTTTATTTAAAAATCTTAACTCCTCCCATCTATATTTCTCTCCATCATTATTTTCTTATTTTTCACGCATCATGCTCTTCAATTACTAGTTTTCACTTTATAGATTTTCAATTGTCTTGGTTAATTGAGAGCATTATTTAGTAATCATACTCCTTTTAGTTTGAGCTTCCTTCAGTAATTTTTTTAATCTTGATTAACAACATTTTACTTGGTATTTTCTTGCTTTAACTCTAATATATTTTGCTCGTCTTAATTTTAAAACTAATTCTTGTGAGTATAAGGCTTACTCTTAGATTTATCGACTGAATAGTTACTTTCTTGATTGTACATGATATTAAATTTAAATATTAACCATTATCTGAATATTATTTCTATTAGTGTGGAGATTATTCAATCAAGAGTTAATGTAGCTCAAGTATAAACTATCAGTAGCGAGTAGATAACATTTTTTTGAATGGCTATTCTTGTGAAATCGGCATCAAGGTTGGACTATTTTCAGTTTTGTATTTATCTTTTATTCTTAAGATGTCTTGGAAACTTATCTTTTTCTTTTTTTTATCATCCTCGTATTATTGAATAACTGCGGGGTTGTTCAAGTCAAGGACATTGTAAGCATAGAGGTTAAGCTAGAACTAGTTCATTCTTTATATTCTAATTGATTTTATCACAGGAAAAACATCCCTAATATTAAAGCTTTAGTGAGTGGCTAAGATAAGATTGACCTCCTTGTCGATTAGCCGATTCAAGAATATGTTGTATCGGCCATTGGATCTCGGCTTTATCAGATGAAAATCATCTATCATTAGCATAAACTTTGAATTTGCATATTTATTGAAAGATTGCAGAGTAAATATTTTTCCTGTTTCTGAATTTTTGATTATATAGGCTTCAAAATCTGATTGATATTTTTATTATATCTATTTGCCTCGCATAATATAAACTCCATTTTAGAAAAGACCTCTCTCAATAAACATTCTCCCGATTTATTCTAAAAAGGTAGTCTTTCCCACACCATTACCACCGCATATATGTATATATTTGGGGTCTTTTGGGCTGCTAATTTATCTAAAAACTTGATTGATTTCCTTCCATTTGCGATAAACTAGCGGCGGCGAATGGATAAATTCAGTATCAATGTTATGAGCCTTGCGATAGCCTGGAGATAAGTCTTTGTAAGTCCCATTCGCCATTTAAATAAATATTTCTTTATTTTATATGATAGCAATTTTGACCTGTTTCAGTTATTATTTAAATGCTGTTTGAAGATGATCTAAGATTTATTTAATTCGCTTTGACGTGTTGTTTGAGTTGATCAATGACTTAATTAAATATTTAGCTAGCTAAATTTAGGATTTTGCAATTGTATTATTGCTCTATATTATTTTTTTAAGTTCACTGATAGAACTTGATCCTAAACTTTAGTAGTTAGCTTCCTCAAAGTCATTGAATTCTCCAGTCAAAGATGATGTGATGGATACCATAGTTGGAGGTTTCTTGCTCAAAAAAGCCAACTTTTTGATTCCTTCATGGGCATTATTACCCATTAAAATAAGCAATTTGCAGTTCAAAATTGGATATTATTGGATAAACTCAGAGCTGATCTACAAATATCTTTCTTTGAGATCATTTCCCTCCAAAACCAGAAAACCTCGATTATGTTCTATCTTGATATTGGTATTGAGAACCAAAATAGTGCATCCCTTTTTACTCTCCTCTTCCAGTTTTTCACAAGTTAAAATTTAAAATTTAAGACTGATATCTGTTTTTTCTTCCAGAAACATGTTCTGAATATATTCTCGATATTTCTTTCTCTTTCTTACCATGTTTTCCAGAATGGCATTTTGCTTGTTTGAGAGAGGAACCGCTTTCATGAAAATGAAACTACTCACTGATTCCTGCCACATCTTTTCTTTCATTTCCTTTTTTATTCTTTTGATGAGGATATCGAAATCAGTTAAACCAATCAGATTATTCTTTTTGTCTTCGAAGATCTTCTAACATTCATTCAGTTTCTGTTTTTCATTTTACAATTATTTATTAAATTAAGTCTGTTTTGCTCTATATTTTCCCGTCTACCAACTTATTGAAACACCTATGAGTTTAGCACGGAGACCCAACTTCGTCATTCCATTTGTAAGAAATTGTTTGGAAGCTGATTCTGCAAATTTGATGAAAATTGGAGTCATCACTTTTTTAAAATTGAGAATGGTTAGATTACTGATATATTTTGTTGAGGCGTCCAAAATTTTAAAGTAAGTCATTGCTAAGAGGAGATGCCGTTTAGCATCCAAAATTTAGCAAACCTGATTTGTAGCCCACTCTTCTTCTTCATTGATCCATCTCTATAGTTTTTTGATCATTTCAATTAATCGATCGGCTCCCATTTTTATGGAGGGTTCTAATGTCTTTTTAAGCTATTTTGTTCTCTTATATTACTTGTACATTTCTAGAAGTCCAACCTCAAACCTAAATTGCGTATTAATAACTCTTAAGGTTTGACTACTTATTTGCTCAAGATCATTCTTATTTATATCAGACTGATATTAAGTTTTGGGTATATCTTCATCTCCCCTTAGCAAATCATAGCCAGCCTTCATTAATTTTAGTTTTAGAGTTAACAGTAAACTATGATTTGGTTTTGAAAATTTTCGAATTTGAGCTAACAATTGAATAGACTGCCTAATTGAGTACTGAAGAAGAGAATCTTCAAAATTAGCTATCTTAATGGCAGTGGGGATTAAGATTATAAGTTTTTGCAAATAATTGATCAAAATGGTGGCCTATCTTTTTCTGTTCTGATTCAAATATTCATAAACTTTGCTCCAATCATAACTATAAATATGTAAAAAATCCAGTTTATGATTGAGAATGAAAACTGAAGGATCGCTACATTTTATTTTCTATTTTAGGGATGGTTGTTCTTTCAGTATTCTTTAGAACTTGGAATTGTATTCCTCTACGTATCGAATTGATTAGGTTAGACTCGTTTGGATATAATTGTTATCTTTATATTTAAAGACTCCTGCCTTGGAAATTTCACTATACTCAAGTATCTCTTCATGAACGTATTTTTATTCCACTAAAAATTTGAGATAGATATCGAGCATTACAGCGGTGTATGCAACGAATATGTGCTTCATATAAAAGTTCTAATCAGATTTATCTTTATTCCAGATGAAATCCCTGATAAATCGTTTAACAATAAACTTGTTGATGCTAACTTCTTATAAAAAATAGCTTTCTCCCTTAAACGTGAGATCATCTTCATCCATCAGTTTAGCTTATTTATTATTCTTTACGATCTGTAAAGATATTGGAATCTTATCAAATGAGTGAGAATCACTTGATGGAGATTAAATGTTTAATGGAGCTTATACTTAAGGCTATTCGTTTTGCTCGAACAGAATTGCGAGTCTCTGCTTCCAATTTTTATCAACAGGAATATCGATAAAATTTTATAATTTTTACCTGTTTCTGCCTTCTCTTGAATTTTCGTTGCGATCATACATGCTGAGAATGTTAAAATCGTTTCTATCAATTCCTTGTGAAAATTGGGAAATAAAAATCAACATTTAATAGCTTTCTTTCGATTTGTTTTTAAGACTACTTAAATTCTCTTCAACAAGTTTGTTGAAAGCATAATCACCTGCTCCGAGTTCTTCTATTTTTCTCCTGAGGTCTGCAAGTTTAATTTTTGGTTTTAAGCTGCAAAAGGAGTGTGACAAGTTTTAAATGATTTTGGGAATTTGAAGTTATTTTTTATTAGAAATGAGGCCTCTTATATCCATATAGTCTATACTGATATCCAAACAATTTCTGATCTTTGAAAAAAGTACTCGAGCTGCAACATTTTAATCAAGAACCTTCATTTCCTTGACGAAGCAGCTATTAGTTAACATTTTTTAATTTTATAATGCGGAAAAATTCTTTTCATTGCAGGTGATAATAAATTTTGTATGATACATTTCTTTTCGCAGGTTTTAAAACTACTCTTAAAAATCTAGAATTGACTCCATGAAAAATTTATCAGCATTATCAAAGATTATCAGCATCAGTTTGCTGCGCACCTAATTGAGACTTGCTCTATTGGTTGGATATCCAAATTTGGTGACCTCATTAAATTTGTGGCGAAACATTTCCTTGTCTTTGATATCATACAAATCAATGAAGAAATATATCTCATAGATTCTCCTTTAGATAAGATACGTTGCAGTTTTAATTGAAAAGGTTGTCTTACCAACTCCAGAAAGACCATAAAGGATAAAAGTACTGATTTGTGGATCTTTAATTTTTTTCATAAATTAGTATAACTCTTGCTGCCGTCCCATTACACAGCAGTTTTGCACTTTCTCATGATATTCCATCAGCTATGGAGCAGAATAATCGATAATCTGAGTTCGAAAACTAACATTCTTTTGCAATTGATAGAGTGGCTCAGAACTGTCATCCCCACTGGGCAGCATCTTAAATTTATTACACTCACTGTGTGGTATTCTTGGCTATTTTGATTCTCCTTCAAAGTTAAAGCAGCAACAGATTACTAACTCCTTCTTTTGATAAGGTAAATAGGCTGGAAGCTCTGATTTCTTTTTGGGGAAATGCTCTTCTCCGTTTTAGCCACGAATGCGAAAGTCTTTATTGATCTGAAATAAGGAAAATTGAGCCCATTAACATGTCAATTTATGCCGATTTAAATTTCTTAATTAGCAGACACACTTTTATGAAGGAATGTGATATATTTTATGTGCCTCCTGCTGACCCATCTCTTTTGCTAACACTAACCATCGGCACCCTACTCTATGCTTTTAGGCTGATGTATGACGACAGCAGCAGCCAAAACTGTTATGCTTAATCCCAACAGAATCTTTGGCCTATTTGAATGAAAAATCAACCTTCTATCCTCTAAATATATTTCTATAAAAATTTTAACTGAAAATTTGAGCAGCTTCATCGTCAATCTTATCTTGAGAATCGATCATGATCACATATTTAGCTCCTACTTAATAAAATATTTTTCCAATCAACTACGAGTAGCATGAGTTCACAAACACCAAACTTGGAATAGATTTGACTTCAGATAATAAAATTTATTTAATTTTCCCTGAATCGATAGTGCAGAGTGCACCCAACGCAAATTTAGAATCATCTTCAAATTAGAGTTCTCCATCTTTGGATCCATGGCAAATTATGTGCAGTATTTTGGGTTTTTTAAGGGCAATCAAATGTTTGAGATGTTCTTTGGTGCCAATCTCACATTCAACTGTAATTTCTGGTTTATAAGAATTCTAACTAGTTAGATATTAACATTAAGAGCACTGTATAATCTCTGAATTTCAGCGCGAAAGTCTACTGGCAGATTGGCTTATTTGTGCTTCTTTTCATCAAAAATAGGTTCACTGAAAAGTATACCAATGTCAAGGTCTTTATCTGGCAAAATTGCAGCGCCAAGAGAGCTTGTATGATGCATCATGAGAGACGAGCTGGGAATTTTTGACTCACTATCCTCTTTACTTTGCATAACGTCGACTTTTCTTTCAAGAGCTTCAATTCGTGTACCAAGAAGTCCAAGTTCGTCATAGAAAAGTTCTTTGATATGCTGAGTATGGCTTTTGACTCGAATCATAATGTAGCGACCTCGTTCTTCAATTTAATTAATATTGAGGGTCCATTACTGATCCATTAGTTCTTATTATTCTGCATTAAGAGCCTGAAAAAACATGTAGGATTCGTAATTGATTTTGTTATTGCTTAAAAATTATTCAAACTGCTCATGGACATGCGTGTACAGTAAAGAGCCACTCTGCAATTATACTGTATACATATCTCGTAGCATCTCAGAATTCTAAAGGAATAAGAAGAATTAAATGCTGACTTGAATTGGGTATTTTGTTTTCAGCTTACCCATTTTTCACCAATATTGAAATTATATCCTCTTAATCAATACAGTTTTCAACTGATAAGGATATATTCCATTTTATTAGTATTATAAGTTACGATTATTGTCTATGCTTTCTTCCATAAGCATTCCTTCCATCTTGAAAACTTAGAGAAAATTGAGTTATTTTGTGAACAGCCGATTTTACCTCGCCTCTTTAGCGCAATTAAGGAGGAAGATGACGAATATTTGGATAGATTTTAATAATAAGCAAAATAGAAGTCAAGCAAAATCATCCCTCAGAAATTATCGTATGATAATTAATTAATAATAAAATTTAATCACAAAACAAACATGCAATTTAATGACTTTTAATTCAATTCTAATTATCTTTGGTCATTTGCAATGCTATTTTCATAAAATTCAAAGGAAAATCTGTGATGAGAATGAAAGACTGTGAAATAAATATCATTATTTGAGGATGACATCCTTGAGGACCATCATCTTGGCCGCCACACTTTCAATATAATATTTATCCATTTGTCCCTTCAATTCAATAGATTTATCTCCTCTTTTGTAGGATCTCATCTACTTTTATTTTTGCTTGGCTTTTTACTCCATGACATTTGCTTGTTCCATAATTGATACATATTTATCTCTGGAGGAGTATGATTTATTGTCTAGCACTTTCTTCCAGCCACTAATTGTGCTCTTTAAATTTAAATTCGGCTTATTTTAACGTAGATAGTCAATTCTCTTTATTTTACTTCCTTCTGAAAGCTCCATCAGACTTTAGCTACGATCTTTTCTCGGCTTTCCTTCATTGTCTTCTCTAAGCTTTTATAAATATTGAATTCCGATCCTTCTGGCGTCATACTCGGGTTTATCTTAAATCACCACTGAGCCATCCGACTGCAACACTTTTCTTTTCTTTTTGTTTTCCAACAACTGTAAATCTATGATACGCTCATTGACTAAAGCCTTTTTACGAGGATCAACAGGGGGTTTAAAATTTTATAAGACAGAAGCCCCATAATCAATTATTTTTTTACGATGATTTTGCTTTTCAACTTTAACCGAATTATAAAACCTGGGCTCAATTAATTAATGAAATTTGCCATGATAGAGTTCCTTAAGCTCTTGTTCTTGCTGAGTATTAGCTTAATTTTCTTCTTCATTTCTTTTGCGATGCTCTTAAATGAGACTTTCCCGATACTATTGATATCTCTGTAGATGATCATCCATCTATTCTTGATCAAAAGGGTGATGTATCTCCTTAATCTAATTCAATTTCCTTTGGCGTTCCTCTTCAAGTGGTTCGATGATATTCTTGATAAACTCTTCTTATTTTTGAATATAAATAGGTTTTTAAGGACTCACCTTTTGCAGCAAATCGTCAATTACCTTTTTTTTCTTTTATTGTTATTAATAATAGTGTAGCCTCTCCTTTCTCCATAGAGCTTGCTTTTCAAGCTCTTTGGCGAATCTTTGCTTTTTTTATTATTATCTCGCTTGCTTTTATTTGCTTAATACACTGAGAAATATTTATTCTTGCTGAGCTAGAGATTGTTCATATTTTTTTTTATGCTAGCTTTGCACTTTTCTCATCCTACCCAAAAAATCTTTAACTTGAATTGATTTTTAAGATGGCTTCATCCAGTATCCTCTTTTTTTGAATTCCATAACATTTTCATATTGTGCGCTTACCCTTCGGTCCATTGAAGAAAGACTGAGAATGTTACTTTTCATCTATGCCAGTTTGCCTTTTAATTAACTTTTCATTCTTTTAAACTTGTTTGGTTCATTCAGATCACGAACTATTAAACTACCCCATTGAATGCGATCAATTACTATGTCATTTTGAAGTTATATAATCTCTTTAATGAGTTGACTGTCATTATCTCTTTTTCCTTTTAAGTGCTACAAATATTGATTAGCTCCCTCGCCAAAGGAAAGTAATATCTTTTTTTCTCTATACTTGAGTTGTTCTTTTATTTCCTGTATTATCGACTATTTACATTAATATTTTTGCCACTTAGAAGTTGATTTGAATTATTAAGCATTTGTGTAAAAATTAGGGGAGGTTCAGAAGGTGGCTATTATCTCTGAATTTTAAATATAGAAGATGGAGATGTAATCTGCGGAGATCCTTATTCGTGCTTATGTTCAGGTTATAAAATCATCAATAATTTTGTTAATTCTAATTGTTTGAAACTAATTTCATTTAATCAAAAATTATCTTAATAATTGATTATTTTGGTTATTATGCCTTATCTTTCTATGTTTTACTTTTCTATTTTCATCTTTACTCTTTGAGCATAGACAATTTTTTTAAAAAAATAATTTGAAGCATTATTATCATTATTTCATATCTGACAATAGATGAAGGACAGTCAAATCAATATATTTTATTCTTCAAATCCTACTGAAAGAATTCTAAAAGTCGTATTAGATGAAAAGCATTTAAAAATTAAATATTGTCTGGTATAAAAAGAAAGCCATGAAGCCATATAAATCAGGAGTAGTATATTTTGTTAAAATAGGGCTTGAACTCATTTATCGTGTAAAGGTTGCTCACTGTGTCCAGCGAAAGCACTTCCTCCCTTATTATCAGCTCCTTAGAGTATCGCTGATACTGGCAGATCAATGTTAGCAGCACCATCAGCACCGCGAGGAAGGATATTTCGATGGTGGTGGCGAGGAATCCACTCTCTAGTTTGCTTTCCATTAAGTTCATGCTTTGCACTCCGATGGTGTTCGTCATAGGAATAACTCCCTCGAATAGTAACCAATTGCTGTCGCAGAGATGGCCTATATAGGATGTGTAGACGTTGGAAATGTTATTAATCTATAATTCCTCTTTAATGCTGAAGGGTAAAAGCATTGAAAACCCTGAGTTGAATATATCGTTTCTGTAAGTGGCACAGGTAGCCGGATTATTAAAGTAGATACACACATTGCCATACAAAACTTGATCGGAGATATCTTTTGAATAAGCAGACTCTATTTGAGCTGCATAATCTGAGGCCATCAAAGAGATAATAGCTTATTGGAGCAGGTTGGCTGACTAGGTGAAGTTAAAATTGTATTGAACGTTTACGACTTTAAGCCAGTTATATGCCACAAGGTTTATGTACTTCTGTTGAATCCTGCTAAGTTCCTCAGAAGCATTATCACATTGAGCAAGTGTGCTAATCTTAGTATTTTACTGTCCCAAAAGTGACAAGGTAGTCACAATAAGAGCAACCAAAATTGCTGTCACAATTAACAAATAGCATCGATTATATATGAGGACTCGCAATGCTCCTGATTATGGTAAATGCTTAGATGGCTCGGACTCATGGTACTTTATTAAATTTTTATCCTCTTAGTGAGTAATCACTTATGAGTCTTATATTTAAAAGTCGCTTTTATGGTTAATTTGCCAGTTGGTAAACTCAGTGAGTGGAATATACTGAACTTCCTTTTTATCCCCTTTTATTGATATGATGAAGTCATTGTCGATCTCAATACTCTCAATGCGGTTGCTCTTTAGTCGGTGCAGCTGGTTTAATGAATACTTTAACTCCCGCATGCGGTGCATGAGCATCTCAGGATTAATAAACTCTATTATCTTGAGGTAATTTATCAACTCGAAGTTGTCTTTCATTCTCAAGAAGATAATGCCAATTATAAATATTGAAGCCAATATGCATACAAGTACTTAGAGCATATTGATGGTGGATGTAAGAGAATTTGTAAAATTTTACTGGTCGTTATTGATAATTTAGTAAAGGGAATTTTGGTTATCGATTGTTGAATTGAGAAGGATGCTGGGAAAAAGGTTAGAATAATAGCCGAAATTAATGGTGGTGCTGTTAAGATTTAGTAGCCATTAAAAGACTTGAGATTTCATCAATTCTATGTGTTTTTAGTAACTAACTTGTACATTGTAATTCATGAGGTAGGGAACAGGTGAGAATTGATTGGCAAATAAATTATTCACCAAAGGTCCATAATCACCAGTCATTGTGTTTAAGGCCAGAAACTGATCCTAGTTGTTATAAAGATCATTTATTAGCTGAGCTTGAATGTAAGAGGTGAGGTTGCTAATACCGTTATTTTGACAAGCAGTATTTTATTGCGAATTAATTCCGCATTTCTGATAGGAGTCTTCACATTTATCATGACATAGGTCAGATTATTCACTTCTTTATTAATCAGTAAAAACATCGCCAGCATCAGAAATACCATAGCTAATATGATACATAGTTAGAGCACGTTGTTTAAAGTATATTTATTCTTTTTTGTAGTCATTTATTATAGTAGTTTTTTCTCAATGAGGGTTAGCTTCTCTTAGAGATAGCTTTAAAGCTGTCCACTTTTTACTTTGAAACCCTGTTCATTATTTTGTTTGAAGTCCATGAGTTTGTCTGAGAGTGACATACTGTTGAATCCTTCATAGTTAAATTAGATATCGCATATCTCCATTTGTTCATCGAGCTGCTCGAGTTGCTGTTGGTTGCGTACCATAAGCTGAAAGCCTTTACTTTCAAAGCTGTCGCAGTCCTTCTTGATGAGAGTCACCATGTTTTCCTAGGCATTGGGGTTCTTGAGGTTGAGGCAGCAGACGTAGTTGAAGCTCTCCTGATTCTCATAGTAGACCCGAGTGAGGATGGTGTAGTTCTCAATGACCTTAAGCTTGATGTTGTTGAACTCCTTCTCCACCATTAACAGGCATTCGTATTCCGCATGGGTCTTGGTCTTTGGCTCTTTGTACTCATAGGATTCCACCATCAAACTGCTGTGCTTCTGCCTCTGCTTTTCGCTGGGAATGAACTCCGAAATGTTGTTTCTGCTGAAGGAATTGAGAGTGATGCCGAAGTGACTTTTGAATATCTCGTTGCTGTTGACGATTTCTCCGCTGTTGAAGCCTGACAGCACAACGAGGTTGTTTTCGTCGTGGTTGCCCAATATATGTTCGACCTAGGCGGAGAGGAACAGTTTTTTGATACTGTTTTTGGTGCCCTCCAGCTTCTTCTCGATGCACATGTGATACAGGATGTACAGAAATTTGAACTCGCTCGAGTAGGTGTACATGCTCTTGCCCACACACCTGTTAATGATCTTTCGAATTTT
>Ga0302280_1002084_pt1 | contig 15783 bp, 7 predicted proteins | sample III_Fen_E1_1_FD_198771 | JGI IMG/M metagenome (GOLD analysis project Ga0302280, IMG submission 198771) | Peat permafrost microbial communities from Stordalen Mire near Abisko, Sweden - III_Fen_E1_1 | ecosystem: Environmental > Terrestrial > Soil > Wetlands > Permafrost | place: Sweden: Abisko... | reverse complement strand
CTGAAACATTTTCTCTTTCAATAACTTTTAATTGTAACTTTCTGGTGAAACCTTAAAAGTGGCCCCCTGATTAAAGGACAATCTTCATTTGAAGAAACTATTTGATGGCATTATCTTTATTATCGAGCTCAGCAATGATTTGGACTGCAATCTCAAGGCATTTAGTTAAATTTTTAGCATCTTTAAATTTTATTTCATTTTTATTGGTTCCATTAAAGAAATCAATGAATCTTTGATCTGAAGTCTTTATTTTGAGCTTTAACTTTGGAGAACGGTCTCCATGTCTAAAAATTGATACAATTGACCTCAACTCCTCGACTTTCGGATTCAAATTGTCGAGAGGAGGACGATATTCATTCTATTGATTTTGTAAAAATTTATTCATTACCACATATTCTGAAATTCTTTAAGGGAAGAAATGGGAGAATATTTTCTTTTTGAGAATGGTTGCACAGTCTTACCAATACTTAGGGTTTCCCTTCACAAAAGACCAGCCATTTACATCGCAAACGTAGGATTTGCCATTGGCTCTAAGTAAATCAAAACCGCAAACTTCTTGCTCGAATTACTGGACAATCCTATTGCAGATAAACTTCTAATCGGGCGTTAAGATAACTGGAAAGCGCATTTATTTTCCCTATTAGTTTCTCTGGACAACTCCATCCAAAGTTGGTGATCTTCTGGCCTCGGCATACATGTAGTAAGGGCCGATGGTATATACTTTGATATCAAAAGCGTTAGTGGGCAGATATTCCTAATAAATGTAATTTCCATCTTTCCTAATTTAGTTCTAGTTGTTCTGATACTAACTGGAACAATCCTTGACCTTGCGAAACAATTTCTTTCTTCCTCCCCCCATTGACTAAGGATAGTATACACATATTTCGTGGTTCTCAGAGTCAAAAGGTTTCTAAACAAAAGGTTTTTTGAGTTTATGAACTTATTCGCCTGCGCGAATGAGTAGATGATCTTAAATTTATTCAGCGTCATATTTATAATAGTTGATTTGTCGCATTTAGCAATAAGATCTCAGTAATGAAGGGTAATTTTTGTTATTCTATATGAGGTTTAGCTATGAGTATTTAGCTCGTGCCTTTGATTTTATTTCAATGGAATCCCTCATCTGTTGCCTTCTATGATCTAAATTAAAAGTAGCTTACCTTTTTCCTATTATTACTCTTATTATTTAAGCTACTTTAAAATATCCAAGCGGTTAGAGATTTATTTGGATGTCTCAGCCTTTTCTTCAGGTCGTTAAAGAATGTTTTAATAGAGACTTACCCTAGATCTCAACCGCCCTTTTGAAATAGCACTTTTAGGTTAGAAGGAAGTGGTAGTAGTTGCTCTTTAAAGCTTATCAGGCACATCCTAATCTGCATCACTAAATCTTTACCGGTGGGATCAGGGATGTATTTTCCATAGCCGCGAGCCTAAATTTAATCCAAGTAATTATTATCTCTAAAAATGAAGTAATGCCTTGCTACTGGTATTTTTAATCTTCTGAGAATATCATAGACGACTGTCCTGTCCCATAGTAGTTGTTGCTTATCCAAACTGTTGATGAGAAAGGGCTTATGCTTTTTAACATATTTCCAAGCCATGAGATAAGGAAAGCCATCTGAGTGGAAACAGATCAATGCATCTACGACTGGCCATGTCTAAGTTAATCACAAGGTACCGACCATGGCTTTTATAGATAAGACCACATCTCTAGAATTTCGATTTATTTGCATTTAATTTGAGATAAAATATTCCTCATGGGTTTTGATTGAACTTTTTTCTTCATTGCACACACGCCCAAAATGATCTTAGTCTTTTTGCGAAATTTGGCACTACTATTCTTTTAAGGAGATGTAGGTTGAATGTCAGCCTATTCCTTGCCGCAGCTTTATTTTTAAAGACTCGAGGATTTTGTTTTAGCTTACATCTATAAAATTGTGATAAAATTACTTAAAGGTTAAAATATATTTAAAAGAAAATGTGAATTGGCAAGTGGCATAAGATAATTTTAATAATCTACTATAAATCGGGTGATTAGTCGAATTGTAACCGATCCAAAATATTTGATGGTATGTTAAGGATCTAATAAAAAGTGTTTACTAATTATAAAAAATGGAAAATAGGATAAAACTAACAATAATACTTTGTCAACAGCAAAATTAAAATTAATTGTAATTTTATAGATTTAAATTTAAAAGATAATAATTCTAATTATGAAAGTATGCATATAATAGAAGCACTTGCCTTCACTCCAATTATTATCAATACAATCACAAGTTGCTGGAGTAATACGGCTGGAACTACTTTTAGACTGTTTCAATTAGATTTTACACTTACTTCAGGCGAGGCGATGAAGAAAGTAATTGTTACTTGTCGACTACCAGCTTGAAATAAGCAAAATAGCAAGGCATAAGGCCTTTCATCTTAGCCTAGTGCTTATTTAAAAAATTAGATAATCGCTGCAGAATAACATTTTTCCCTCCTTTTTCAGAAGAGTATCTCAAGGCACAAATAATTGCATCCATACATTCGTTTTCCTCCAATTGTTTGGGTTTTAATATCGATAAAAAGTTAATTTTCTGTATTTCCCTTTTGAAAAGTTTGTATATAAATAAATATTTTTATCTTGTTTTGTATATGCAGAGTATCTCAGCGATTGATAATAGAAAGCAAATATGAAAGAGTAAATAATTACAGTCTGCTGTTTAATTGGTTTCAACTTTTTTAATTATGTGAAGGTTTATGGTGATTGATAAAAATTATTTGATAGATAAGGGTTTTAGTTACGGAACCAACTACCTATCACATCCAAAGGAATATTTACTCATCGATCTATGACTTTTCTTATCAATATTTTGACTCTCCATTCCTGTCTCTACCTAGGCATGCATAGTGAATTTGGTTTAAGATTTTTCACCTTGAAGATTTCTTTTCCATGAAGCGGGTCTTATCAGATGAAAGCACTCAGAAATATTAGCATCATTTTGCATCGTCGATTATAAATTATATTAAACAAATAGTAAAAAACAATTTAATTAAGTCTTGAATCAATTTGAAAGTCTGTTTTATATCTAATTCACCTAAATGGTCCCACCCTCAAATTATCAGTAAACGATCAGCAACACATCAAACTTTTAATTGCCAAATAATATCTTATAAAATAATTGATATCATTAAGCTGTTTTAATCTTTTAATTTCGCTACTGCCATACCTTTAGTTGCTCCTCAAAACCATAATTTGGTCGAATAACTGGTCTCTTCCTGCGAACATAACTGAGAGCTTAGAGATACTGAATTTTCAATTTTTTGATGAGGAAAGCGATGACTAAAGTGGCACTTCTAGAGACTCCAAAGGCGCAATGAACAAAAACTCCCTCCTTCTTTTTTAAAGCACTTTAAATAAATTCATAAACTTCATCAAAATGTTTGATAATGGTTTATTTTGGAGAATCCCTGACCTTTATGTGGAGATAGTTAAATTTGTCAGGAAAGTGAGCGATGAGTTAATCCCCAGCAACCACTATATGCTTTACTCCGAGCTCTTTCAGATATTTATCGTTTTTAGCACACTTTTTATCACCCAAATAGATATTTTTAGCTATTTAGTTTAAGTCCATATGGAGGAGAGAGTAGTCAAAACTGTAGTTTGAGGTGGGTTGGCTTGAGTTCATTCCTATGGGACTTATATTTGGCTCGAGGTATTATAATAGTTATGACGGGATAATTTGTACTTGGCAGTAATATAAAGCCATTTGAATAATCATTGCCAATTACTATTTTGTTTGTTTAAAAATTGTTCTCAAAGAAAGGAATATGCAAAGATATACAAAGGATATTTCTACTAACCTTTAAACTCAGAATAAAAAGTAAAATCGATAAATAAAATATATTTGGGTTTGGCGACTAAAGAAATGTGAGAAATCCTTAAAATTACAAACATTACTTGACGATAAAATCAGGTTAAATTTTAGATAGAATTAAGTTATAAGATAAAAATATAGTGATCAATCATCCAGGAAATGATAAACTGGAATAGTTTATGTGCGAAACAGTTCATAATTACAAGTGAGATATGGATGATGATGATCGTTTGGAAGCACGGTCTTCTAACAAGTATATTGAATTGGTAGAGATAATTGATTTCTTTCCTTAGTTTTGACTCTCATCCTTTTTAAACTCCTATACTCCGGAAAATTGAATCATACATGTCTATCGGGAAGTTTATGAACTTTCAATTTTGGGTTGCTTTTTTAGGTTAACATTATGTTGCTTCATTAAAGTTAAGGGGATTTAAATTGGTTGCTTTTTCCACAGAAAATATTCTTTTACTTTTGGTTTTATCTATCCTATTAACTCGTTATATGAGGATTTTTACCAATTAAACTATTCTTTGTGACTTTAAATGTATTTTTATTGTTTTCCCTTATCTTTAGGCTTCTTAGGCTTTGGAGGCAATCTTCTTTCTTCAATTGAACTTTTAGCAATAATATCAATTACTGAAGTATCCAAATCCATGGGTTTATGATTAGCATCTGAGTGATAGAGTTATTCTTTCCAAGAGATAAAATTTTGACGATTTGACTCTTTGTTTTATTATTAGAGTTTATGTTTTACATTATTGTTAATCATTTGCTCATTTTGCTTAATATTGGGATTGCTTCTAGCTGATTGATTTTATTTCTCATTACAGTTTCCTTTAACAAAACTTTGCTTTTTGGTTGCTAGAGCTATGTTTGATTCGTGAACACTGAAATAATTCGTGATTTGACTATTATCACCTAAATCATCAAGTCTTGCGCAATCCCATTCACCCTATAAAACTTCAGTCTCTCCTTTTTCCTTTTTATAAAATTCACTATGACTATGGCAGTCCAAACATTCCCCATATTTTTGGATATTTTTGTTGACCACCCTTTCAACTGAATCGATAACTTCATTTATTTAGAATGTTTTCAGCCAAGGAAGTTCACCCTCAGGGGGGAAACCATCGAAGGGTGAGTCTATCACTTCGCACTGGCACATCAAATTTAAAAGCTTAATGTAGTTATTCCGATTACGCTTCCATTCCTATTAGATAATAATATGATCGAGTTTCTGGAACCAGTTATACAAACGAGCTTTTACGTGGCGAGTTGTTGCCCGATAGAACTCAGTATTGCAGATGGCTTCTCGGGTGTTTATGTAAAACAAATCCAGCTATTAGAAGAGAGAAAGATGTCTGCCTTTAGGAGGAACAACCACTTTTTGTTGAGCTTTTCTGTTAAATGATCGTGGAGAACAGAAGATCATTTGTAAAATATCAGCTTTAACGTATTATAATATTATCAGTATTCTAGGTCTTTATTTAACAAAGATGTGGGGAGATAAATACACTAAATTTTCAATGGTTTTTAAGATCACGAATAAGGACATCGAGGCTTTCTCTCAGGTGGTTGGTGATTATAATCCTGTTCATCGGGATCCTTAGTTTGCAGCAAAAACTAGATTTAAATCGCCCATTGCACATGGCATGATTTCTATGGCTATGCTCAATTTTCTGATGACGCCTTACAGACCTATAAAATCTTTTACCATCAATTTTCTTAAACCTATTTACCCTTCGGACTAGCTTAATGCTGAACTGTATTAGTACGGACGGCAATAATAATTCAATTTGAGAGTATCAAATGGCGAAAAGTTGGTGACTGAAATAAAGGGCATTTATGATACAACGATGTCGTAAAGGGAAAAGTTAAATTGATTTACACATCAAAGGTATTTTCAGTTAAAATAAGATCTATTTAATAAAGGAAAAATCATTTATCAAACACCATTTGATGTCAAATACGATGTTTAAGCAACCGCTTTTCTATGGTAATAATGTCTTCCGCCAACCTCAATTTTTAAATTGACTGAATTTTCCTTAATCGACGCATCTATTTCTCACTGACTTAGGATTTTAGGGATTCAGACTCGGATTTATGTTCACTATCTAATCGCGAATATTTATTAATCTTTTTCTTTAAAGACTGGAGAAGCTTTGCAGAGCTTGATGAGGGATGATGTGTTTTATTTTTGGTTTAATTTTTGGGTTTGATTTTACTATTATTTTTGTGTTTTCTCTGGAGAGTAGGAGTAAGTGAAGAGACTGAGGCTCCGAAATATTCAGTGTTGGGATAGTTATATTCATTCTGTTTCATTCTGAATTAGCGACTCGCCGTACTTTCATCAGCCTTGCTGTTGATTCCATACCCTATTAAGGGGTTCTTTTTGTTCCTTTTACTTGCATTCTAGTTACTTGACTCTTTTTTTAAAGGCAAATACTATGCTGAGATGAATAGGGTATTTTTGAATGATTTTTAGTGGGTTTTACGAGCAGATTTGGACACTATTCGAGGAATTGATTTTTCTATTTTCTTTTTTATGTCTTTTGGCTTATCCTGAGGCCCATATGCGCCAAAATTTGACGTGGTTTTCAGCTTGATATTTTGTGTCTGAAATCCTGACTTAAATTTCTATTTGCATTTCATTATGCAAATCGATAAAACGAAGGTGTAAATTAATTTTATAGAGTCATCGCATAAATTTAATTGAGATGCAATAATCTACCCAGTGTTATTGTTCTTCAAAATTAAAAGAAATAATAATTATAAACATATAATTTGAATCATTCTGAACATTGCATTTTTGTCGAGAATGAAACAGTGGGCCTCGATGCATGATTGAAAATTGATTACTGGTTGATTTGGTGAAAATTAATAAAAACAATCTTTATGGGATGATGATAAAGATTGAGTTTCGAGATGCCAGTTTCAGTAAATTGCTAATAATTGATTATCTTTTAAAACTCGCCTCGTTTAGCATGAGAAACATTCATCCTTATTGTTTTTGTTCATATTTTTTCATTCTTAATCCATAATTTGAGCTGGAAAAAGAATTGTTCTTAATTAAGATTGTAATTAAATCATATAGAAATAAAACAAAAAATGGCTTATTATCGATAAATGACTGAAGAAGACTCATCACTCGAATCTAAAACGCTATTTGATGAAATATTCGGTAGTAGTAGTTCTATTTCCCAAAAAATAGCTAAAATAAATATTCACTGGCCCTACTGCCGGCTCTTTAGGTCGACTGCTGCATGGTCCATCATCTAAAACTATCGCTACCTATAATTTCTTAAAAATAACTTCGATTTATTCGAAGAGAACTGGTAATTCAGAAAGAATGCCAAACTGTGCTGCCGGATGAGTAATTACATCGAGTCCAAAAATTACGCTCAGTGTAGAACTCATCACTACAAGATGATAATGCGCTATGTTTCGGTGGAAGCAATCATCTTAAAACTTACCCGAAATTTCTCAGGCCAGAAAGGAAATGGAAAGCTTGACAATTATATTGGGCTACGAGTAGACATCAGTTAAACCAAAGAGGAGAAGTCTAAAAGCTCGCAAACATTGACATAAATCTTCATCTAAGGCCAACTTCAATTAGACACTCTAAGCCAATAATAATATTGGTCATTTTGATTTACTTTTCACCTTTTCATACTTAATCAGCTTTACATAACTTATTAATACAATCGCTGAAAGAAATTATTTTTTAAAAATGAAACTACACTATCATATCAACATGTACTTCATCATAAATTATAAATTTAATCAGCAACAGGGACGTGTATTCTCTTTGGTTGAATTATCTATTTATCTTTTATGAAGCCTATCCTCCCATTTTTAAAAAATAGCCAACAGTCCTTACTTATTTGCTATAGTCTTGCGATCGTTAACAACGCCTACAAACTAAAGCCATGAATAGCGATGCCCAGCATATACGCTCTATATAAATTTTTACAGCAATTTTATGCAAACCAAAGGCAATTCTTCGATTCTCTCTTTCATGGTCTATTTTCTGATTAACTACTCAGTGTTGCTCAGATAATAGAAGAGTCTATTTAGCATTTTGTATCGGTTTTCTGACCTTTTCTCCTTGACTTAATCTTTGTTCACTTTATTAGATATTGTAAATATTTTATTAATCTAATGCTCCAAAGATCTTTCTATTTGCTAACGTTCCCTCACTCGATTAAATCTATCTTCAGCTAATTGTTGACTGGCTGCACTAATCATTGGTTTGAAAGGCATTATATATTTTCTTCTGAATTACTCCTCCAGCATCTGCTACATTACTCTTTTTGCCTTCATCCTCCGTCCATCAAGGTAGAGGTGCTAGTGCACTGTTATTTGATTAAATCGCTTAATTTCTTTCACTGATTTGTTAGGAGCAGGCATGTTCTTTACTATTGAACCCGAACGAATGGGACGGGTAGAGATGTTAGAAGTCCTTAACGAAGTGCCTGTTGCGAGACGACTACACTTTCGATGAGAGGAATATTATTTTTCATTTTGCTTGATAGTCGACTGTAAATTATCTTTTCCCTTTTATTTTTGTCTGATAGGAGTGACATTATTTTATAGTTTCTTTTCTAAGACGCGGACTCGACTGCTCTCGAAGCCTTCAGGTACTCTGACTTTAGCGAAAGTGCTATGAGCAAGATCTACTTCTTTCATTTGATTCAATTTTTAAAGGATGCTGTTGTGGTCAACCTTAGTTTTCGCTTGATTAATTGAGGAGTTTTGTTCTTGCTGCAAAATAGAGCTCCAGGCTGGAGTTTAAAAATTCTGCAGTGTAACTTTGCTATTAGCAGCTGATCGTTGTTTAGTTGAGATGGGAGCAACAATTTTATACTCCAAATCCAACTGTTAATTATCTTTTCGCATTTATTATAGCATGGCATTTATTATAGTGTCATCTGATTGTTCAATTTAATGACATAAAAATAAGCCAACGTATTTAAGAAGCTAATTATTGATAATTCTCAAATTACTTGAATTATTGAATAACATCTAATTCTAATTTTGTAGATTTGTTATTGTGAGCATTTAAGAAATGCTGGCTGAGATTCCCCGTAAACCAGTTTTTCCAGAACACAGTACTCATTTCAAGATGTAGTGATCGTTAAAATGACCAAGCAGATAGAACGAGATGTCGAGGAGGATGTTATTCCAGTTTCTGCAGGCATCTATTCATAGTATAAACTTGTCGAAAAACTTCAGGCGATTCCCAAACCTATTATCGTCAACTATGAAGATCGTTAATCTGTTATAATCTAGCCATCTTCTATGATCTTGCTGGCATATCCAAATATCCTTGCAAATTAAGCAAATGTCCTCTCTGTGACGAGGAATTTGGTCTAAAAAAGAACTTTCCCGTTCAATGCCATTTTTGTGGAGTGTGGAACTGCAACCAATGCATTTGTTTACGAAAAAGGTATCATCCTCGCGCAAAGGAAAGCAATTCTGATCGATTCTAAATTTGTCATAACTGTGACGATAAATTTCTAAGTTTACAACTGCATCACGTATGGAATAAGTCAATTAGAATTATGTATAAAGCAAGGCTCTCTTATAGTAGGTGATGCGTCGAGTTAGAGCGGAAAAAGATGAAATTGAGTTATAATGCCAAAAAAGGGAAAGTGATTCCAGCAAAGTCTAATAGATGATGAGCAAGAATAAATTTAAGATGTCTGCTGCTAAAAAAGAGCAAGTCGATTTTAGAAAGCATATCATTAGAATGCAAACAGAAAAAGAGCAGGAAAGAATTAAGCTGAGTGTTCGGTAAAAATATTTAAAACTACTCTTGCGAAAAAAGGAAAAATTACAGTCAACTGTAGACATTATTAAGCCTACGAGTGAATCAACTAATAGCAAAGAAGATTCACCTCCATAAAAAGGAAGATCAATCAGACAATTAACAACTACTAACGTTTTATCAGAAGTAGTAAATGCTGACATAGCTGAACTTCGGTAAAGCCAACTTAGTCAAGCCCAATCCTTCAAACAAAAATAATAGCAGCCAATGCCATTCAGTAAATAAAAATAAGTTACCACAAAAGATGAGAACAGTTTTAATTTCTATAATTATTCAGAATGGAGGTCCGAATAAGATAATAATCAAGCAGAATAGAAAATAAATTATTCCTAAAACAAATAGAATGCTGAGTTTGAAGCTGAAGGAGAGGCTTCTGGAAATGTGGGCACATAAGAATTAGTTCAATATTAAAAATATGATGAAGCTAAGAAAGGCATTTCAAATGAAAATTTTGCCATTGACACAGGTTTGTACTCCAACTAAATTTAAGAAACTGAGTCAAATTAATAGCGTAAATAGAACAATCATAAAAGGGATTATCTGGCTGAAATATTTATTAAAAAATAGAAATTAATCTAAATGTAGGAGGATGAAGTTTCGTAGCATGAATCTTTAAAGTAAGAGGTCATACAGGTACGGAAGGCTGAGGTTGTTCGCTCAGCTATTTAATAATTTCGGAGAGAGAGAATGATGATGGAGATGCCTGTTCAGGATCGGAAAACATGTTCGTGCACTATATATTGATTTTATTTTTAAACTAAATAAAGCTGATTGAAACATAAATTAAGTGTGTTAATTTGTTTTTTCTTTCACTTGTTTTTCTAAAGATAAATCGCCAATACTTTAAGTATAGCCATATTATTATTATTATTATTTTGCAAAACTATTAAGACTAGAGCAATAAAGATAAACTTAACTTATCTATTAAAACTAATTCATTGAGATAATTTCATATTATATTCTGCTTCTTTAATGCAAAAATAAACTATCACTGATGAGCATACAGCTCAATATATTAGCTTCGCATTCCCTTTAGCTGTCAGCTCACGCTCTTTCTCTTTGCCGGTCTGGAAACTGATTAGATAACTGATAGCTGCAGGAATTCGTTTGCATAATTGATTTTTTCGTCTTAGTAAGAGGATATATACGTTTTAAAACCTTATAAAATTCTTATGTTTTGGCTATCCGCACAAAATTTTTAGGCGAGTCTTGATTTCTATTTAACGCGCTTGTCAGTTTTACTCTATTCTCTACTGATGTAAAGCGATTAATAAAAATAATTTTCGTCTACTTAAACCCAAAAATACTACGCACGTTTAAAGTTGACTTCGCTGAATTTTTCAATTTGTATTTGAGCCTTTCCTCTGGTTTGATATACCACTTATTATATGGCAACTTATGAATTCCTTAAAGGGGTGGTTGAGTGCGACTTACGTGCACTGACATATTCGGTAGGCTTTTATTACGTTAATTTTTATATCGCCAGAAAGAAGTTATGACCTTCCTGTCGTCGATGGTCCAGCGATTAGAGTTTTCCGCTTTTTACATGGAAGAAATATTTAATTTACAGATAGGATTCTTAAAAAGAATAGAAATTCAAATATTAAAATAATAGTACTGACTCCATAGAACATTTTTTTAAAAATAAAAATGGTTGTTAATCTTACTTTAATGGCATTATTTGATGATTAACACTCTTTTACATGGAAATCAAATCAGAATATACATTAGTAGTAAAAGAATTGCTTTATTGATTGATTGATCAAAAAATATTAGACATATAATTCAATATTGAAGTAGCGAGAATAGTTATGTGGAAAAAGCATAATAGACGAGAACTGTTTCATTTTAATATGTCCAAAATGGTATCAAGCAAGAAATAGTTATAATATGATCATTAATCCAAATCATTAAACTAATAAATTTATTTTAATCCATGAAAGTCGAAAACTTCTCTGATTTGGCTGTAAGCTCGACTGTTGGAAGATACTTTTCGGGGGGAAAAAGTGATTAAATAAGCGAGCTGGATTCAGTAGTAATGAACAAAATAAGCGGAAGCCCATAAAAATCGATACGAGCTCGGAATACAGCCCAAATAAAGCGATCAAAATATTAAAAGGTGGCTTACGAATCCAAGCCCATTACCGTATATAGTAACTTTGCTGTAAAGAAGATTATCCATAACAACTATTCGCGATATAATCAGCTAATGCTTAAAAACCTACAAACATGGAGTCAGGTAAAATGAGTAATAGTAACAAAATGATGCCGGCTACGAATAGTTCATGGGTAAGCAACAATAAAAAGCTGCAGCGGCGATGGTTTAACAATAGGAGAGGGATAAGTGTGGATGAAGGTGAATTGAAAAGAAGGGCAGAATAAAAATAAGTGATGGCTGATGTTAATTAGAATATAATGAGAGATGTGAAGGAGTACTTTCAGTCCATGAAATATTATTTGGTATGTCTAAAGATAGCTAGAAAAATCAGAAGAAGAGGATAGAACAGGAACGCAAGCTGAGGATGTTTAAGGCCAAAGTTAACATTTAGAACAGGGACAATCTTAATATCATACAACTTAAACCACAGAGTCATCATTCAAGCAGAAAACATACCATCAATGATAGTATTTCTAACTTGTCTAAATCATAGCCACCAATAGTTGTGATCTAATACCAATCTTCTGCAAACCTTTAGAAAATCTCTCCGTAAAAACTGGAGATATTGACATTGAAAAGTAATATGATTACTTCTCAACATAAACCCTATTAGCAAAGAATATTTCGAAAGAAAATAAATAAAAAATAATAATTTCATAATATATTTGGGGCCATCAAAGAAGGGATGAAAGATTAAGATATACAACAATGTACCAATATTGCTACTCAGTAAAATATCTGTACTATCGAGATTTTTTATGGAAGATCGGCTTTAATCGAGGCTTTATTTACTAGATGACTGGCGAGGTGTTTCGCTATTTTGTGGGGAAAGGAAATAACTCTCGATTAGTACGCAATATCATGAGTAAAAGACCGTGGTGGGTGGAGGAGGCCAAACCATAAAACGCACATTTTATCTGGACTCAACTTAAACTTTATGATGTCTATAAAAGTCAAAAAAAATTAGTGATTGAAGAGGAGCAATAAAAGGGCAACAATTTTATCACGAGTATGGAATTAGATAAAAGTGTATAACTCAACCCTTAGAGGCTGTCTTTACAGGCAAAGCATCTTTCTTATTGTTTTCCTGAAGACAAAAATGTATTTATTTTAAATCAAGTGAAATATGAATCTTGGCGTTTCTATATTAAAGGCAAGGGCGGAATGTAAAGAAAAGCTTTTTAGGATATGAAGCAGAGAACATTTGTTAAAATTCCGCACATTAAAACCACTCATAAAATCACAAATCATCTGTAATTTAGCAGAGTTATTGGCAATAAAAAGGCCCTGTACAGAACCATGGAAGCCTACTTCAACTATAAGGCAATTGATGGATACCTTCCTTTAACTTTTCATATCACTGGTGGACTCTAAGACGAGGAGTATTTGAGGTTTTTGAGGGAGTTTTATAAAAGAAGCAAGGAAGGACATAATTGGTGGATTGTCAAACCAGGATAACTCAGCAACAGAGGGAGGGATATCAAATATTGTGAAAATTTAAATGAAATCAAAGAAGAAATCAAGCAAAAAAAATCTAACTCCAATGGCAGCCCACGGACCTATATCGTTCAGTCTTACCTTGAAAAACCCTTTTTGTACCAAGGCAGAAAATTTGATCTGCGACACTACCTGATGATCACATCCACTGAGGGCAAAATCCGAGGTTATTTTTATCAGTAGGGCTACGTGCGAACTACTTCCTTCCTTTACTCCCTCGTCAGTCACCAATCAGGAGTTCATTTGACTAATGACGCTGTTCAAAAGTATCTTCCTCAATATGGAAAATTCTAAAAAGCAAATAAGCTTTCATATGAGCAGTTAAATCAAGCCATGCTAAAAATGGATTCCAAAAAAGGATTTTATTAAGTTATACTGCCGCAGTTACGCAGAATTGGCAAGGATATCATACATGCAGCCTTCCCCTTTATTGACCCCGAACGAAGAGCCAATAATTTTTAAATATTCGGGATTGACGTAATGATCGACTCCGATTATAAATGTTGGCTGATTGAAGTGAACACAAATCCCTGTATTGAGGTTAACTGTGGAGTGTTATCAGCCATAATTCCGCAAATGCTTTAAAATGGGTTTGCTATAGCATTGGATTCAATAATAGCACCGCCAGGGGCTCGAATGAAAATCAACCAAAATAATTATCTTCAGGAGAATAAGTTTGAACTCGTGTTTGATGAATAAATCGACGGGAGCTAACTTCTGAGGAGTTATAAAGATAATAACATTGATATTGGCAAATATGGAGATGATGATGACAACTATTAGAGTTGTGAGGAGGAGGACTACGATGGATGATACCTTTTCAATGTTCTTTCTGATGAAAGATATTTATTATTGTATTGATTTACTGCGTAATAATTTGCAAGTTTAATTTATAGGTAATAATATAATTACGAAAATGAACAATAATAACATTTTCCCCCTCAAATCTAATCGCTTATCACTCAGATCAAAATAGGCCAGTCAATAGGGGAGAAAATATCGATACTCCCCACACACCTCTGCTATCTTTGCCTATGACCATCAAATTAGAAGCACTCAAACGGACATGCATAAAATGTTGAGTCCACAAAATATGGGAATATTCTCAATCAATAATTGTGGTTTTTAAGACCGTAAATATTCTAAAGATGTCCTCTAAAATACTAAAATATCATCTTTTAACATAAAAAAGATTATTGATAGATCTCTCAAGAAAAAATTTGAAGCGCAAACGTAGAAATAAGAATAGGCAACATTAACTCATCATAGAGAACTGAATCGGCTTTTGGTGAAACAATATTGGCAAAGATTTATACATTCCTCTTCGCCAGCAAATGATCCTGATCAAGAGATTATAAATATTAATAAGGACATGGGCTTAGTGGTTAATCGAACTAAATAGAACAAATCTTAACTCAGAAATAGGAACTTCAAAAATTAGACCAGCAGAAGGACCACTTTCTATGTTAATAATTTTAAAACGAGATATAGAAGACAAAAAATAGAGAGTCCTCCAATAAAGAAGGAAATGAGCCTAAGAGAGAAGCCTTTAATCGAAAAAGTAGTGAAATAAATTCATCTATTTGGAGATAACGAGGTAATTCCTTGGGAAAAGGCCAATAATATTGAAGAATAAAGTTTTATTGGCTTCTGAGCAGAAACTACAATTGGCAAATCAGAACAAGGAAGGTCATTAAAGTATATTATTTATTATAATTAATGCATCTTAGACAAGGAATTAAATTATTTATACATTACTATGGATATATGAGTATTTATTTGTTATTTGGATATACAGACTAAGACTTTTTAAATTATAACAATTAATTATGCTATATTTTTATAATAAATGCTGCTTGCGACCTAAATTGAGTATTACAATTGATACATTCTTTAAAAAAGTAGAGTTGACAAAACGACTTAGATAAATCGTAATTATAGTGATACAGCTCTAGTCAATATCCTGAGTTCTATAATTTGATTTATTGATGATTGAACCTATGAAAATTTAATTAGATTCTTCATCATATCCATTAAATTAGTTGATTTAATTACTAATTGTCATCGAATATCAGTAATATCGCTAAAATTATAAGTCAAAAGAAGTTATTAACCATTGTGCAATCCAATAATTCTAAAGAAACTGGGACTTAATTTTATGCGAGACCACAAAGCCTTTTTTAATAATTTAGGCAAATTTAATAACTACAGACCAAATAAAATATATGCTTGTATACTTATCAAGCAAGTTAAATAATTTGAAGAGTTTTTGTTTAAATTCGAATTCAATATGTGGAGCCGAATGTCTTTATGCATTGGAAAGGTTTTGTTTTGATTTAACAGTCATTTTAAGGTTCACTCGAGAGCAGTTAATTTTAGGAAAAGATAATATCAATCACATTATATACAGCTCGAATCACATGAAGAATAGATATCGATTA